>ERZ773228.533-NODE-533-length-45545-cov-4.047901_pt1 | contig 45545 bp, 43 predicted proteins | sample MGYA00580524_ERZ773228 | MGnify/ENA primary metagenome ERZ773228 (study PRJEB29015, sample SAMEA2737768) | human gut metagenome | biome: human gut; feature: human-associated habitat; material: faeces | place: China | collected 2012 ... | reverse complement strand
TTTATTATACTATATTTATTCTCTTACAGCAAATACCAAAGTAAAATTTTCCGGGAATTTGACAGTTGCATTATAGTCTGTATTACATACCAAGAAGTAATATTCTTCAATATCTTTAAATATATATCCCAGCTCTTCAGCTAATCTTTTTTCCCAATGTACTTTTTCCAGCACCATTTTCACCACATACGATTATCCTGTTACTCATATCCCCAACTCCTCAATAAGTCGCACTTTCAATGGTCTCTTTGTCAGAAATTCTACATTCAAATCCATAGTGGTATTGGGATGCTGATACACGTCCTCTCCTACTACGACAGGCTCTTCTATTATGTACAAATAGCCCTTTTCAGTTCCATTGTGCTGTATTGTGCCATCATCATCATAACCAAGCCCAGACGGCTGATGCGAAAAAGCTTTTGCCAGTTCTTTCCACTGTGTGATAGTGCTTCCTTCTCTTAATACTTCAAATTGCTTATTGCTACCATGATACCATATTCCGTTTGGATTTATCTCAATTTTCATCTCGTTTCTCCTTGTATTTATCAATAGCTTCATTGCTCCATATATGCACAGTTATCAAACCATATACTTAACCACGAACTATGCTCAACTACCATTTTATGTTTCTAAACAAGTCTCTCACATAACTCGCATAAGCTCTCCACCGTCATATCCGGCTGTTCCAATTCTTCCCTAGGGCACGCATCCTTCCAATTTTCCTGTTTAATCCAAATAGTATACATACCTATTTCATTAGCCGGAACAATATCATTATCAAGCCTGTCCCCTACCATAGCAGCTCCATTTACCTTACAGCCTGCTCGTTCCAATGCAATCATAAAAATATGCTTATCCGGTTTTGCCATACCTTCCTCAGCTGAAGCAACAACCAAATCTATGTATTCCAATATTCCAAATCTTTCCAAACGTTCCTTGCTCCCCAAGGACTGATTTGCAATGATTCCTATCCTGTATTGCCCATGCAGTTTTTTCAAACATTTCATTGTATCAGGAAATAATCGCTCATCCTCTTTATGCCAAGGAGTCTTTGTTAATCCAAAGAACTTTATAGTTTCCAAATCTGCAGATTTATTCTGTTTTGCAAAAAATATTTTCTTCTCCACGAATTGCTCATAAGTCACATCCGACCCTTCAATAACTTCTCTTATCCGATGCTCCATCGCCAATGTTTCATCAATCAAGGTTGAACCCATATCAAAGAAAATCCATTTGATATTATTAAGTTTCATATTAATCCTACTTTCTTATATTTTCCAAGGCATATTCCACAGCCCATCTGTGATGCGAATGATAAAAATATCTTTCACCTATAGCAAAGTATTCCTTTAATATCACTTTTGCTCCCATTTCTTCAAGACATTCGCGCATAACACAATCCTCTAAAGATTCTCCTGACTCAATTTTACCACCAAGCAAAAACAACTTACCAGAAGATGTTTTCACTACAGCAATCTTGTCATCAGCAATTACCACTACATATGCTGCTTCTCTGTTATGGTATGTTTCATTTTCAAATTTTTCTCCAAATACTTTTCTTAGCATATTTTTCACCTATTAACACTTACTCAATAATCCTAAAATTTCTTCTACCAAATCATCCACTCCTAGCATTCCATCCAACACATAGTCCGATAATGGCAATACATCTTTTTGCATCTGTACAAAAGCAATCCTCGCATATTTCAGATACAATTCCAAGTCCAGATGTATCTGCCATATCCCTCAATACTCTTCTAGTCAAAGCAACATCCAACGGAGTATCTATAAAGATTGCCTTATCGATATATTTCTTGATTTGCTCATTACAATATGCAAAAGGATAATATTCTTATCTATTTGTGCATTAATGGCACGTTTTTATAATATTGCAACCTTAAACATTTTTTTCCTTATCTTCGCATCACAATCTCACTATCAAAATACTGTTCCTGAAAATAAATCTGCTCCTTAATTTCTTCTTTTGTAAAAGTCATCCCCTCGAGTGCAACAACCCATTTTTCTTCCACGTCATCATTTCTATGTACAACAGCAATAATTTTGCCAGTAAACTTTTCTACAGCCTCATCTACGCCTAATACATAAGCATCTTGTTCTTCTCCATCCGATGCCATAATACCTTCCACATAACCATAATTAATCGGATAATACATATCCTTATGTTTAGGATGGTAACTTCCTAATGGCCTGTCAACTGTTACAGTTACTGTTCTTCCAATAACAGAGTTAACTCTCAACCTTCTCCTTATCCGTTCTGCTATCTTCGTATTCACAGCCTTTTGTTCACTACCATAAGTCCAGCCGAATCCATCTCCTGTATACCTTGGAAAAATATGCATATGATAATGTCCTACATCATTAAACTCACCACCATTTTGCATAATGCTATATCCATCAGGATGATATATTTCCTTTAGTGCTGCCACTATCTTCTTTGACACAATCATCAAATGTGCCAGCAATTCATCTGGAATTTCATCTACATCCAGATAGTGCTGTTTCGGCACAAGTAATATATGTCCTTCATTAATAGGCTCCATATCCAAAAAAGCCATCACAAGCTCATCTTCATATACAAAATCTGTTATAATCTTTTCTTTATGACAAAATACACATTCACACATAATATTTTTCCTCCAGCTTTATGTTTATTTGCCCTGTTTCCTATCTGAAATATTATCCAATACTTTCTGCACAGCATCCGATTGTATTAATATTTCCATCTTCGATTTCCCTTTCTTTGAGTGTTATCTTATTGCTTTCCAGACTCATTACTTTAAAACTTTTATCCGATACATTCAACCCATCGCAATTTCTTAGAAAAAGCATATATTGATTAGAAAATTCAAAATTAATAAACCTTCTTATTTCATCATCCATCAAAATATCTGCATTATCAATTACAATAAAACAATTCCTGCATTTCTTCAGATTTTCTTCCAAATTATCTGACTTATAATTAAACAGTCTGGTTGCATGATACTGGTCAGTTAATCACAAATCTTCCAGCATATCATACAGCACTGTTTTCCCGGTTCCACTATCCCCACCAACAAGTGTGATTCTATTATCAAAAGATAATTCATATGAAAATAGAGCTGCCTCAAATATAATATTTTTATAAATCATTCTGCTCTCTCATTTCATATTCTTTGCTCCACCAGGCATTATATCCCAAGTTTCCTTTTCTGGCATTTCCTCGTTTCCTGTATTCAGATTAAAATAAAGGTCATTTTGAATAATCCAGTCTTTTGAATTTTCTTTTTTTGTATATATATCAATCATATCATTCCTTCTTTTCTTATCATTTTAATATTTTTAAATCAGACGCCATCCACTCATCTGCAAAATTCCTATACCTAGTTTTTATTATACTATATTTATTCTCTTACAGCAAATACCAAAGTAAAATTTTCCGGGGATGCAAAGTTTAAACCACAAATTCAATGATTTTTCCCAAAATTTATGATATACTTGACTTTAAAAAATGAAAACTATGAATGAAAAGGAATTTGAAATTATGGAAATTATCAATGGTGCCTATACTTCGGCCCAGATTTATACAACCAAAAACAATGCAACAGCAGTTGACCAATATGCCCGCTCCCAGCTTCAGATGATTTGCGACCAGGAAAGTTCCAGCGGCTGTCAAATCCGGGTAATGCCCGACGTTCATCCTGGAAAAGTCGGAACTATCGGTCTGACTATGACAATTGGCCAAAAAATCATTCCAAATCTTATTGGCATAGACATCGGCTGCGGAATGACACTTGCCCGGATTAAGGGCAAAAAAATCGAATGTCAAAAGCTTGATTCCGTAATAAGAGAATCTGTCCCATCCGGATTTGCAATACGCACCAAAGCACACCGCTTTGCCGATAAATTTGACTTCCATACACTGAAATGCAGCGAGCACATCCGCACCGATAAAGCAATCCTGAGTCTCGGCAGTCTTGGCTCCGGAAATCATTTTATTGAAGCAGACAAAGACGAAGAAGGAAATCTTTTTATCGTAATCCATTCCGGAAGCAGACATCTCGGAAAAGAAGTTACAGAATACTATCTGAAAGAAGGTCAGAAACAGCTCAAAGAAAAAGGACTCACCGTTCCATATGAAGTTACATGGCTCGAAGGTCCGCTTATGGCTGATTATTTGCACGACCTGCAGATAATTCAGCAGTTTGCATCCCTAAACAGAGAAATTATTCTGGACGAACTTGTAAAAGGAATGAAATGGAAAGTTCTTGATTCCTGTGAATGTATCCACAACTATGTAGATAATTCAGACGATACCATTCATGCATTTGGTGCGCCAATGCTCCGCAAAGGTGCAATATCCGCCAAATCCGGAGAAAAGGTAATCATTCCCATCAATATGAGAGACGGAATCATTCTCGGAACAGGGCTTGGCAATATCGACTGGAACTGCTCTGCTCCACACGGTTCCGGAAGAATCATGAAACGTGAAGATGTAAAAAACAGTTTTACTGTTTCATCCTTTAAATCCGAAATGAAAGGGATTTATTCCAGCTGTATCGGCAAGGAAACTTTAGACGAAGCACCTTTTGCTTACAGAAGAATAGACGAAATTGCAGAAGTAATTGGAGATACTGTGAATATTGAGAAAATAATCAGGCCGGTCTACAACTTTAAAGCCGGTGGAGAGAGGTAACTGAATATCCATATGCCAATACACTAGCGATGATTTGCATCAGCAAATTAAACATGTTCTAATTGTATAACCTCTTTGAAAACAATTTAATTTTTCCACTCTTTCTTATAGTCTAATACCAAAATTGGACTATAAGACTGACTTTGTCATAATTTTAAAAAAATCAAATACTATTTTTCCTATTTAAAACTAAATTATTTTTCCTACAGTATCTGACAAATATCCGAATATCCTCTGCAAAAAAGTATGCTTACCATTGAATTTTTCGTAATATATATGTGCTTTTTCTAATAGCTTATTCTTAATCCAATATGCTGTATAATCAGCCTTCCATTTAACTATATTATCAAAACAATCCATACACCTCGCATTTGATTTAAATCCAGGTTCCCAATATAAATTTAATTTATTGGCTTCAAATCCATTTGGACATACTGATATTTTTGCTAATATATCTCCTCTGACTGTTCCATATATATTAGGAGACAAAATCAAACTATTTGTATTTCTATTATTATTAAAAATATTCCATTCTATCTCTTTACCATCGTGAAACCAATCATGATTTCTAGCAAAAAATAATATTTCTTCCCATTCCATTGTCTCAATTGTCATAAGTAGATATTTATCTCCGTCTTTATTCAAGCCCTCGACTCCAAGAATGCTATTAATATGCTTTCTTACCTCAAAATACTCTTTCTTAAGCTCTTGAAATAATGTATATATGTGATGTGCAGTATGTGCATTTAAATGAATACGTACATTTTGAATCTGCATATACATCTCTTCTTCATCCTCATATCTTCCAACATTATGTTTAATTTCAAATTCAGATTCTGGAATAAAATAATCTGACAATAACATCTCTTGATTAAATGTAATATATGCCCCCGATATATTATGTTGGCGTATCTGTAACATACAACTTAACTCTCCTTTATACGACAAAGGAATAAATGCTGATAGCTGAATATCGCCATAACCTTTTATCCACAACTTTGTATCATCCGAATCTATAGTTGTATTTTGCATTAAAAATCCTGTTTCTTTCACTATACTAAAATATTTTAATCTTCCAGAATCATATACCATGCTAATACAATCGTACACGTCTACAATAAAATTATTTTCTATTTCATTTTTCTTTTCTATTTCTCTTATAAGTTTCTTAAAATTCATTACATTCTTTGTGAATGAAAATTCTTTTCCACTTCTTAGATATACTATATCAGGGTTGTTATAATTATGCTCAACAGAGTTTAAAATAAGAAATCTCAATTCATCAATATCATTATGCATCCCGGAATCATTAAATTTTTGTATTGTCTGTTCTATTTTTTTGCGATCGTACCGTGATGTCACTTGATAAGCAATTCTTTTTTTGTAATCAACTAAATCCACTGCTATAAAATTTCCCGAAACTTCTACAGACACTGAAACAAGATTAATATCATACAATTTATTTAATATCTGTCCAAATATTTCTTCACATATAACATTTATATCTGTTAAATTATTTTTGTTATTAATTTGGATTGCTTCTGCAATTTCAAACAAACGATTTTCAACTCTTTTTATATCAATATCAGCATCCTTTATACTTTGACGTGTTACTTTACGCATTTTTAATTTCTCCTGCTTATTTATTGTATTTCTCACCAATCCATTGTAAAGAAATAAGCTTTTCTCCATTTCTCCACACACAAACCTCGTTTATGCCTTGTACATCTATATATTGCCGAATCTGCATATTGTTGTTAACATTCGATATACTTTTGACCATAGTTGTAAATATACTTTTTACAGCCTCTCTACCCAAATCTTCCAAAGCATATACTTCACTATCATCTATTGAACCATGTGGAAAATACACCTGACTTGACTGAGCAAATACAACAAAATTCAGAACCTAAAACTGAATTAATTATATCTAGTAGATTGAATAATAAATAACTAGCTGCATTTTACAAAACATCTTCTGATGAAATTTCATCGAGCTTATACGTCCAATGATAGACTACTGGATCCGCATTTACCTCATCAAAATATTTATAAATTCTGTCCTCAAGTTCCTGCTTTGTGTTAACCCTAATTCCCTTCAGCATCTGCTTTGTCATCTTGCTGAAAAAGCTTTCAATCAAATTTAGCCAGGAACCATGGGTTGGTGTAAATACAAATATGTAGCGTCCTTCTGGTTTTGTTGCAAGGTAGTTCTGAACCTCTTTGGACTTATGGGCTGAATGATTATCACATATGATTCTGATGACATCTCCAGCTGGATACATGTCATCAAATTTCTCAAGCAGTTTAATGAAATCAGAACTCTTGTGCGTGTTACTTACCACCGGAACTGCAAGACCCGTTAAAAGATCAATCCCTGCAAGGAGAGATAAGGTACCAAGACGTTTATATTCGTAATCTCTGTATACGCAGCTGTTTCCGTCCTTTGGACGAAGATCCCCACTTGTTGTTGCTATAGCCTGAATACCTGGCTTTTCATCACAGGAAATGGTATGTACCATTGGCTGGTCGGTTGGAATGATAATGTTGCCTTCCTCATCAAACTGCATGGATACCTGTTTATATACCACCAGCACATCGTGCATCTTTGACTCGAAGTCAGGATCACGTCTTTCACAGTAATACTTGATTTTAAATGGTTTGATGTCGGATCGCTTCAGAATCTTCTGGATCATGGGTTTTGTAATTGTTTTTAATCGTGGAAAACCCGCTTCTTCCGCATGATTCTGAATGTGCTGATGCAGATTTTTCAGCGTCCAGAGTTCCTGTGAATAACCAAGATCTGCCGGACGCTGACAGGCAACATCAATAATCCAGGCAACAGCATCATCTGTAATTTCTACAGGTCTGCCTTTTCGTTGATCATCAAAAAGAGCACGCTGCACGCCGCCTTCCTTGAATTTGGAAAGGCAAAGCTTAACTGTATTTATGTTGACATCCAGACGGGTTGCAATATTCCTGTTAGATTCTCCCTGGGCTTTGTAAAGAAGCATCTTAGCCCGGTCAACTACCTGAGCCTGAATAGTTCTTGTACGGACAAGGGACTGGAGATATTCAATATCATCAGAGTTTAATTCAATTGCTTTTGCGTATGCCATACTGGTACCTCTTTCTTCTTGATAATACCAGTATAGCACAAAACACATAATATGACTAGTTATTTATTTTTTGTTGTACTAGGGTGTTACATTTTTGCATTGCACTTTGTTACACTTTGGGGTTGCAAAATACATGCGATAGAAGAATTTGCGTATGTGCATTATAATCATGTACGTCCGCATTCTTATAATAATTACAAAAAACCATTTGAAACACGTTATGGAAGATATAAGCCGGATACGAAAATTTAGGTTATATTGTTACAAAAATGCTTGACCAGAACAGCCTTTTATTTTGCACATTAAAATCCTACAAAAAAGATAGGAAATAAAACATCGTGTTTGAGAAGTCGGGACTATTGATATAGAAAAATTTAAAGAAGAAATCCATGTTTTTGATTTGTTTTATATAGGGATAGTAGGTACTTTTGTGTGAATAAAATTTTTGAAAAAATCGTTATCGTGGGTAATAAGACAGTACAGATAATATATAGATAAAAAATAATTGATTAAGAGTAAAAATTGATGGCAGAAGTTGTAATGACTTCTGCCTTTTATATTAAGGAGTGTGATTTTTATAGATATGACAGAGCAAGAAGAAAGAACAAGTTGTGTAATACCGATTTGGGAGAAGTACACATTGTCTGTTCAAGAAGCAGCAGAATATTTTGGATTTAGTGATAAAAAGATTAGAAAGATTGTTGATGAACACGAAAATGCCAATTTTATTTTGTGGAATGGTACAAGACTACGTATAAAACGACAGTTATTTGAAAAGTTTGTAGATGAGAAATTGACTGCTATTTAGTGCTGATAATATAGAATTTTAATAGACTTTGAGCCTTAATTATGATATATTAAGAAGTATCATACCAAGGCTCATCTGTATGAAAGGAGAGATACGGATTGTCAGAAATTAGAAGAGACAATAAGGGTCGTAAGTTAGCGACTGGGGAGAGCCAGGATAAAGATGGAAGATACCGTTACAAATATAATGATTCGTTTGGAAAGAGGAAGTCGGTATATAGTTGGAGATTGACAGAATCTGATTCATATCCAAAGGGGAAACGAAAAGATATTTCTCTTAGAGAAAAAGAGAAGGTTATTGAGAAAGCATTATGTGATGCAGTTTCTACTAATGGTGAAGATATGACGGTACTAGAATTGGTACAGAGATATATTAGTCAAAAACGAGGTGTGAAACATAACACTCAGGCGAATTATAACTTTGTTATCAATGTGATTAAGAAAGAAGAATTTGGAGCAAGACGAATTGATACAATTAAATTGTCAGATGCTAAAGCATGGCTGATTAAATTACAGGATGATGGTAGAGGATATAGCAGTATTCATTCTATCAGAGGTGTTGTAAGACCTGCTTTTCAAATGGCAGTTGATGATGATTTGATAAGAAAAAATCCGTTTGAGTTCCAGCTTGCAACAGTAGTTGTAAATGATAGTGTAACAAGAGAAGCTATCACAAGAAAACAGCAGAGAGAAATTTTGAGGTTTATTAAAGAGGATAAGCATTTCTGTAAATACTATGATGGAATTTACATCTTATTTAATACTGGATTGCGTGTTTCTGAATTTGTCGGATTAACAGTAAATGATATTGAATTTGACAAGCAGAGAATTAAGATTGACCATCAATTACAAAGAATTTCCAACATATCCGTGAAAAGTACAACAGTATTTATAAAGTGCAAATGCCTTGTATCACACCTCATGTATGCAGGCACACCTTTTGCTCTAATATGGCAAAGTCTGGTATGAACCCAAAGACATTACAATATATTATGGGACATTCAGACATAGGAGTTACCCTTAATACATATACTCATTTACAGTTTGAGGATGCTTTAGTAGAGATGAAAAAGGTCGTGGGCTAAAAGGTATGAATTTAGCCCAGAATTTAGTCCAAACGAAGGAAAAGTTATGCAAAGTTATTCCAAATTATGCTGAAAATGTGAACAAAACACTATCACAGAAATATTGCAGAATTGTTGTAAGTGCCGAAAATACAGTAAAATCATGCGTTTAGAGAGGTTTTAGATATATGATAAAAGTGCTTTTCATCTGCCACGGCAATATTTGCCGCAGCACAATGGCCGAAAGTGTTTTCACCTATCTGGTGAAGCAGGCGGGGCTGGAATCTGAGTTTGAGATATATTCTGCTGCCACAAGTACAGAGGAGATAGGGAATGGACCACATTATGGAACGGTCAGTAAATTAAGGGAAAAAGGAATCCCGTTAGTTCCGCACCGGGCGGTTCAGATGACAAAAAAGGATTATGACAACTATGACTTCCTGATTGGAATGGATACGGCAAATATAAGAAACATGAACCGTATTGCGGGTGGTGACCCGGAAGGTAAGATATATAAACTGCTGCAGTTTGCAGGTATGGGAAGAGATATTGCTGACCCGTGGTATTCCGGACATTTTGAGGAAACCTATCAGGATGTGATGCTGGGATGCAATGCATTTCTGGAATATTTAAAGCGGGAAAAGTGCATTTAGTGCATATGATTAAGTGTTATACCAGGCTTTACCGACTGTTCCGGAAACAGAAAATATCAACTTCTAAACAAAAAATATCATTGCAATGTAAATCTAATTCAGATAAAATGATATTCAGGGTTAAAAGATAAAAACTACAAAAAATGTCCACTGAACATTTTGGGAATGGAGGAAGATATGCGTATTGAGGAAGCAAAGACAGAATGGTTATGCAATCCGGAGGTTTTTCAGGTAAACAGAGAGGAGGCACATTCTGACCACAGATTTACTTTGTATGGACAGGAGTCAAGACAGTCATTAAATGGAACATGGAAGTTTTCCTATGCCAAATGCCCGGCAGAAAGGGAAAAAGATTTTTATCGCAGTGATTTTGATATTGAGGGACTGGACAATATTCAGGTACCGGGACATATCCAGCTGCAGGGATACGGCAGTCCGCAGTATGTCAATGTCATGTATCCGTGGGATGGACAGCAGAAAGCGGAGGCACCGGCAGTTCCGATGGATTATAATCCGGTGGGAAGTTATGTGCGTGATATTGAGTTTGGCAGAAATATTATGTCCGGTGAGAGACAGTATATATCTTTTCAGGGAGTAGAAACCGCATTTTATCTGTATGTGAATGACAGATTTGTGGGATATGGAGAGGATAGCTTTACACCGTCGGAGTTTGATATTACAGAGTTTATTCATGAAGGAAAGAACCGAATTGGTGTGGAAGTATATCAGAGAAGTTCCGCATCATGGCTGGAAGATCAGGATTTCTTCCGATTTTCGGGAATTTTCCGTGATGTTTTTGTATATGCCGTACCGAAGGTTCATATCCGTGATATTTTTGTACATACCAATATTTCGGATGATTACAGAGACTGCAGCCTGAAAGTGGATGCAAAAATTGCATGGCATGGAAAAGAAGAAAAGGCAGTTGGAAAACTGATGCTTCAGGACATGGACGGGAAGGAGATTCTGTGTGAGAGCGGGGATTTGGAGGCACTTTTTGCAAAATCATATGAATTAAAAGATGTGCATCTTTGGAGTGCAGAGAATCCATATCTGTACACGATGACCATCGTGATTGGCAAAGAGGAAGAGATAGAGAAAATTGTACAGCAAATCGGTATGAGACGGTTTGAAATGAAAGATAAAATCATGCTTTTGAATGGTATGAGAATTGAATTTAACGGAGTAAACCGTCATGAATTTGATTGTCACAGAGGAAGATGTGTCACGGAAGAAGATATGCTGTGGGATATTAAGTTTATGAAACAGCACAATATCAATGCGGTGAGAACCTGTCATTATCCGGATCAGAGCAGATGGTATGAACTCTGTGATGAGTATGGTATTTATATGATTGGGGAGACCAATATGGAGACGCATGGTACCTGGACACTGTTTGACAAAGATCCGGTGGAAACCTGCATACCTGGGGATAAACCGGAGTGGCAGGAAAATGTGCTGGACAGGGTAAATTCCATGGTACAGAGGGATAAGAATCATCCGGCGATTCTTTTATGGTCCTGTGGAAATGAAAGCTTTGGCGGAAGCAATATTTTCAAAATGTCAGAATTTATGCGGAAACTGGATAATTCCAGACTGGTTCATTATGAGGGCATTACACAAGACAGAAGATATCCGGATACCAGTGATGTAGAGAGCTGGATGTATGGAAGACCGTGGGATGTGGAGGAATATCTGCAGAACCAGCCGGGGAAGCCGTTTATTAACTGTGAATATATGCATGCAATGGGAAATTCCTGCGGCGGAATCAAGGATTACACCGATCTGCTGGACAAGTATCCAATGTATCAGGGTTCCTTTATCTGGGATTATATGGATCAGGCACTTTACCGGACGGAAAAAGATGGCAGTGAGAGACTGTGCTACGGAGGAGATTTTGATGAAGTTCCGGATGATGGAAATTTCTGCGGGGATGGTATTGTGTTCGCAGATAGAACAGTATCTGCGAAAGCTGCGGAAGTGAAATTTGTCTACCAGCAGGTAAAGCTTTTCCCGGATGTAAAAGGTGTGAAAGTAATCAACAAACGGTTATTTGAAAGTACTGCGGATTTGATTTTGAATGTGGAATTACTCCGGAATGGAGAATGTGTTGCCAGGCGGGTTCTGGACGGACTGGCAGAAGCACAGGGTGAAGCATATTTTGAACTTGATTTTGAGAAAGAAATGGAACAGCCGGGAGAATATATTGTGCAGGCTGCATATTGTCTGAAAGAAGATACTTTATGGGCAGAAGCCGGATACGAACTGATGACAGGAAGAAGTGAATCGGTATTTGTGGAAGATACAAAGAAAAAAGAAACCGGCAGTTTTGCACAAAAGAATGTACAGGTTGTGCGTGGAAATCAGAATATCGGTATTCACGGAAAATATTTTGACATTGATTTATCCAGAAACAATGGAGGCTTGATTTCACTTCGTTACAAAGGAAAAGAAATCCTTGACCGCAAACCGAACCTCGTATTTTACCGGGCATCCACGGATAATGACAGGGGATGCCAGTATATGTATGACAGTGGTATCTGGGAATTTGTGGAAAGATGGCAGAGATGCATTGATTTTAAAGTAGAGGAGACCGATACAAAAGTAGTAGTCCGTTACACTTATGAGCTTCCAATCAGTGAAGACAGTGTGTTAATTGTGGCAGATAAGAGAGAAAAGCCGTCAAAATTAGCTGGAAAAGAAAACAAAGGAAATGGACGGAAAGGGATTCGGACAGAGATTGTATACACAGTAACTGCAGATGGAAAGGTGAATATCAGCCTGCATTACCATGGTGCAAAAGGACTTCCGGAACTGCCATTGTTTGGTATGGAATTTCCATTAAAGAGGGAATTTGAACAGTTTGCATACTATGGAATCGGACCGGATGAAAACTATGTGGACCGTAATAACGGGGGAAAAATAGGAATCTTTGCTTCGACAGTGACAGAAAACTATTCTCCGTATCTCAAACCGCAGAGCTGTGGAAACAGAACGGAGACAAGATGGCTGGAATTAAGTGACGGAGAAGGAAAGATTCGCTTTTCGGCAGATGTGCAGGGCAGACCATTCCAGTTTACGGCATTGCATTACAGGGAAAGCGAACTGGAAAATGCCATGCATACTGGAGATTTGCCGGCAGAAAATTATACTTATGTAAAAATTCTTGCAAAACATATGGGCGTCGGAGGGGATGACAGCTGGGGCTCACAGGTAAGAGAAAATTGCAGGGTAACGGCAGAGGAAGATATTCTGTACTCTTTTGATATTACCATGGAATAATTACGGAAAGGCAGGATGATATTGTGACAAATACCAGTACATTTGAGGAAGAACTGGAGCGGAACGGGATTCTCATATATACCAACCGCGGGGACAGCATGATGCCGTTACTTCGTGAAAACCGGGATTTGATTCATATCCGCAGGGTAAATGGAAGATGCAGAAAATATGATGTGCCATTGTATAAGAGAGACAGCGGTCAGTATGTTCTGCACCGGATTTTAAAGGTTCGTAAAAACGATTATGTGATTTGCGGGGATAACCGGTGGAAGCGGGAATATGGAATTACGGACAGGCATATTCTTGGTGTACTGGAGGGCGTTACAAGGGATGGTGTATATATCCCGGTTACGGATAAGAAATACAGGATTTATGTACATCTGTGGTGCGATTTTTTTTATCTGCGGGCGGTGGTCTGTTGGATAAGAAGTAAAATAATCCGTTTTCTGTATAAAAGAAAAAATAGAAGAACTTAAAGCAGAAAAATAGAAAAGCTGCTGCCTGACGGATAATACCTGTCGGGCAGCAGCTTTTCTTTACAATATAGAATGGATTACTGTCTTACTTTGATATGAACTTCTCTTAACTGCTGTTCAGATACTTCGTTTGGAGCACCGCACATCAGATCCTGTGCATTTCCGTTCATTGGGAATGGAATGACTTCACGGATATTTTCTTCATTTCTGAGAAGCATAATCATACGGTCTACACCAGGAGCCATACCTGCATGAGGAGGAGCACCAAACTGGAATGCATTGTATAATGCACCGAATTTGTTCTTTAAGTCTTCTTCTGTGTAACCTGCAATTTCAAATGCTTTAATCATAATCTGCATATCATGATTTCTTACAGCACCGGAGGATAATTCCACACCATTGCATACAATGTCGTACTGGTAAGCGAGAATTTCTGTCGGTTCTTTGGTATTTAATGCTTCCAGACCGCCCTGAGGCATGGAGAATGGATTGTGGGTGAAGATAATCTTCTTTTCTTCTTCGTCATATTCGTACATTGGGAAATCATTGACAAAGCAGAAACGGTATGCATTCTTTTCGATTAAGTCGAGTCTTGCACCCAGTTCGTTTCTGAGCTGTCCGGCAAAGTTTGCGGCACGCATTTCCTTATCGGCGATAAAGAAGATGGTATCTCCGACTTCAAGTCCGGCAAGTTCTGCGATTTCACCCTTCATATCTTCCGGAATAAATTTATCGATCGGTCCTTTGTAGGATTTGTCTTCGAGGACTTCCAGATAGCCGAGTCCGCCCATACCGATGGAAGTAGCAAATTTTAATAACTTCTCATGGAATCCTTTGGACATATCAGCATGAACCTTGATGGCACGGACTGTTTTTCCGTGGAAAGGCTTGAAGGTACATCTCTGGAAGAAATCGGTTAAATCGATGATTCTTAAAGGATTTCTTAAATCCGGTTTATCTGAACCGAACTCAAGCATAGCCTGCTTGTAGCTGATAACAGGGTATGGGGCAGCTGTTACGCCTGCACCTTCCGGAGCAAATTTTTCAAAGGTAGCAGTCAGGACTTCCTCGCCGACACGGAAAACATCTTCCTGTGTGGCAAAACTCATTTCAAAGTCTAACTGGTAAAATTCACCAGGAGAACGGTCAGCTCTGGCATCTTCATCTCTGAAACAAGGTGCAATCTGGAAATATTTATCAAATCCGGACACCATCAGGAGCTGCTTGTACTGCTGCGGAGCCTGTGGAAGTGCATAGAATTTGCCCTTGAACTTACGGGATGGGACGATGTAATCTCTTGCACCTTCCGGGGAAGAAGCACAGAGAATCGGAGTCTGGATTTCCAAAAATCCCATGTCTGTCATTTTCTGTCTTAAAAAACTGATGACATTGGAACGGAAAATCATGTTGTCTTTTACCTTCTGGTTTCTCAGGTCAAGATAACGGTATTTTAATCTCAAATCTTCACGGATTTCTTTGGAAGTCTGGATTTCAAAAGGAAGAGTGGTGTAAACTTTTCCTAATACAGTAACTGTTTTTGCTTCCAGTTCGATGGTTCCGGTAGGAATCTTTGGATTGTAGGTTTCTTCGTCACGGTGTTCAATCGGTCCTTCGATAGACAGACAATCTTCTTTTGCAATTCCGTCTAACAGGGAAGTATCGCGCATTACTACCTGTAATACGCCATACATATCACGAAGGTCGATAAAAGATACACCGCCGTGGTCACGGATGTTTTCTACCCATCCTGCGACACGCAGTGTAGAGCCAACATCGCCTTCTGTGATTTCATTTAAGGTTCTGCTGCGATAAATGTTTTCGTTGCTCATAATAATCTCCTTTTTCTTTCTGAATAAAAAAGCGGACAAATCTGATTGTCCAAAACAAAGTTCAGGACGAACAGATCTTGTCCGCGGTACCACCTGATTTACTGTTATACAGTCGCTCGTTGGTTAAAAACCTGCTGTTTGTCGCACAGCCTGCGGCGCACCTACTAAAGCCCTGCCCGTTCGGATTGCGGCTGGTAAAGTGTTATTCACATAAATTCATTCTGCGGGTTTCCACTGTCTCCGCTCACTGGAAGCGATAAGTTATGCTACTTCTCTTCGTCATTGCCATATATCTCCAATATTATATAAAAATGATTCCCGCTTGTCAAGAAAATATGCGTGGAAATATGGGGAAAATTATGCTATACTGGAAAAGTTAATTTGATACAAAAAGTGAAATGGAGGACTACAATGGGTAAGGTCACAGTTTTAGAAGAAACGACAAAAAATCCGCTGACACTGATGGGAAAGCGGGCAGGTGTATGCTGGGGAGCGGATGTGACAGATGATGCCAGAAATTATAAACGCGGTCTTGACTGTCTGATATCGGGACACGGCAGGGTGCTGGAATATGTAAACGTAGAACTGGTGCTGGATGGATATTCCGCAAGGGTGATCCGGGAATGGTATACGCATCTGGGCGGTTCACCGACAAGGCTGCAGGCAAGTACCAGATATATTAATTATAAAGATTTTTCCTATATTACACCGCCAAAGATTGCAGCAAACCCGGAGGCGGAGGCAAAATATCAGGAAATGATGGCACAGATTTGTGAAACTTGTACTTTTCTGGAGGAGGAATGTAAGATTCCGAGAGAAGATGCAGCATTGCTTCTGCCGCTTGGCATGACAACCAAAATTGTGGATAAAAGGAATCTGCGGAATCTCATTGATATGAGCCATCAGAGAATGTGTACCCGGGCATACTGGGAATACCGGGAATTATTTTCCGATATCGCACAGGCATTGGCGGGAATTTCCGAAGAATGGAAGTATATTGTGGAAAATTATTTTGTTCCAAAATGTGAACTGACCGGATATTGCACGGAAAAGAAATCCTGCGGAAGAAAACCGAAGAAGGAAGCATAAGCAGAAAGAAGAGGAAAAAGATGAGACTTTATACATTTATTGATAAAGAACAGCAGGAATGTATCGGAGTGGGAAGTGAACTGGATAAAAATGTAATCTATCCCATTGGACAGTTCGGGCTTGCATACCGGGATATGAACGATTTGATTATGCATGCACCGGAGGCGGATCTTGAGTTCCTGAAGAAAGTATCCCATGCAGAGGCACAGGGTGTCAATATTTCCGATGTGAAATTATGTGCCCCGATTCCAGAACCAAACCAGGATGTCATCTGTCTTGGGGTGAATTATAAGGACCATGAAGAAGAATCCGTGAAATATGATAAGGGAGCATTTACCAGAACGGAAGGCTATCCGATCTATTTTGCAAAGAGAGTAAATTATGCCATCGGAACGGGAGATGTGATTCCGGCATATGAAAACATGGCAGAAAAACTGGATTATGAGGCAGAGATGGCTCTTATCATCGGAAAAACGGGTAAGAATATTGCCAAAGAAGAAGTGTTTGACCATATTTTTGGTTACACGATTATGAATGACACCAGTGCGAGAGATGTACAGCTCCGTTATAAGCAGTGGTTTTATGGAAAATCCATGGACGGATTTGCACCGATGGGACCATGTATTGTGACAAAAGATGAGTTTGATGAACCACCGGTTATGAAAATCCGCTGCTATGTGAATGGGGAACTCCGCCAGAGCAGCAGTACAGACCTGCTTATCTTTGGTATAGAGCATGCGATTACGGAATTATCGGCAGGTATGACATTAAAGGCAGGTTCGATTATATCCATGGGAACTCCGGCAGGGGTAGGAATGGGAATGGAACCGCCCGTTTATCTGAAGAAGGGTGATGTGGTACGCTGTGAAGTAGAAGGAATCGGCATACTGGAAAATACAATCGGATAACACATGATTTTAAGGCAGCTTTCACATAACAATCACATAGAAATGTAAAATAATAACTGTAAAGAGAAAACAAAAGCAGAACAGAAAGGAAGAGTGATTGTTATGAGAAAGAAATTTGTTGCAATATCCTTGGTAATGGTCTTATCCATGTCAGCCTTATTCGGATGTTCAGAAAATAATAATAAAGAACAGGAAACAACGAAAACAACTCAGGAGAGTACGGAAAGTACTGGGAATACAGGAACTGCAGTTTCGACTACGGCGACTGAATCAGAAGGTTATGATGACGAAGATTATACAAGAGTTTTTGTGTCGGAGAAATTATCATCCGAAGATGGAGTAACAACATTGGCAAGCACCTCGGCGAATACGATTTATCTTAATGGCAGCAGTATTAAATCAGAAGTATCAGGAACAAACGTGGATGGAAGTACAGTTACCATTACACAGCCCGGAGTATACATTCTGACAGGAACACTGGAAGATGGACAGATTGTAGTGGGCTGCAGTGAAAAAGGAACGGTGGAACTGGTTTTCAATAATGTAGAAATTACAAATAAAACAAATTCACCGGTGTATATCAAAGATGCAAAGAAAACATTGATTGTTCTGGCAGAAAATTCGGAAAACACATTGACGGATGCAGAAGATTATACTTATGAAGATGCGGATAAAGAAGAACCATCAGCATGTCTGTTCAGCAAAGATGATCTGGTAATATCCGGAGGTGGAAGTCTTATCGTAAATGCAAACTTTAATAATGGAATTGCTTCTAAAGATACTTTGAAAATTACAGGCGGAACCATTCAGGTCACAGCAAAAAATAATGCAATCAAAGGAAAAGACAGTCTGATGATTGCGGGAGGTGATTTCGCAATTCAGTCAGAAGGAGATGGATTAAAGGCAGATAATTCCGATGATGCGACATTCGGATATATTGATATCAGCGGAGGAACATTTGCGGTTCGGGCAGAACAGGATGGCATCCAGGCATCATCCTTTGTAAATATTACCGGTGGTGAATTTGATATTACAACAGCGGACGGAGCAGGTGAAGTAAAGACTTCCAGCGGTATGGATTTCCAGAAAGGCTGGGATATGGATTCAGCAAACAGCAGTAACAGTAATTCCGAAGACAGCATCAGCACAAAGGGCATTAAGGCAGAGACGGCAATCCGGATTTCAGATGGTACATTTACGATAGATTCCGAAGATGATGCCATTCACAGCAATGGAACAGTGACCATCAATGGTGGAACATACACCATTGAAACCGGCGATGATGGAATCCATGGCGATGACACACTGACCATAGAAGATGGAACGATTACCATAACTCAGTCTTATGAAGGGATTGAAAGCCCGGAAATTATAGTAAATGGAGGAAACATGCATGTAACTTCAAGCGATGACGGATTCAATGCGGCAGGTGGGGAAGTGACGCAGACAAATACTTCTTCCGGAAACCAGAGAATGGGAATGATGTCGGATTCGACCGGAACGCTGACGATAAATGATGGTTATATTTACGTCAATGCGGACGGAGACGGACTTGATTCTAACGGTGCTCTGACCATCAATGACGGAACGGTTATTGTGGAAGGACCGACCAGTGATGGAAACACAGCCGTAGATTATGACGGAACCTTTAATATCAACGGCGGAGTACTGATTGCATCCGGAAGTGCCGGAATGGTAGAGAGTGTAGGAAACTCCTCGGAACAGAATTCCGTTACGGCATACTTTGGAAACACACTCAGTGCGGGCACAACATTTGCAGTGATGGATGCGGACGGAAATCTGGTTGTGGCATTTACACCAACCAAGGCAAGTGCATGCTTTATCTATTCTTCTCCGTTGTTGAAAACGGGTGAAACCTATTCCATTCTGACAGGCGGAAGCTGCAGCGGAGAAGCAGAGGATGGACTGTATACCGATGGAAGTTACAGCGGCGGTACGCAGGTTCGGGAATTTACGGTATCTTCTGTTGTGACCACCGCAGGCTCCGGCGGCGGCATGGCTGGCGGAATGGGTGGTAAGCAGGGCGGCCCTGGAGGAAATCAGGGAAATGCACCGGCAGAAGGTGAGACACCGCCGACAGCACCGGATGGAAATGGTTTTGGCGGTGAAAAGCAGAATCAGAGTAACTCAAGTGTTTCATAAAAGATACAAAAAAAAGGAAAAATCCCCTTGTATACAAGGGGATTTTGTTCTATAATAATTATATATGCGTAATCATTGAGCAAGAAAAAAATTAAGAATACAGAAAGGAGATTTTAACTATGGCATTCATAGACAAAATCAAGGAACAGGCAAAACAGAACAAGAAGAGAATCGTTCTTCCGGAATCTATGGACCGCAGAACATTTGAGGCCGCAGCAGAAGTCTTAAAGGACGGAATTGCTGATCTGATCATCATCGGTTCTAAGGAAGAAGTAGAGAAGAACAGCGAAGGACTTGATATCACAGGTGCAACTATCGTAGATCCTGCAACAAATCCTAAGACAGCAGAGTACATAGATCTTCTTGTGGAATTAAGAAAAGCAAAGGGAATGACAAAAGAAGCAGCAACAGATCTCTTAATGAAAGAATATATGTTCTATGCCTGCATTATGGTTAAGGCAGGCGATGCAGACGGAGTTGTTTCCGGAGCATGCCATTCTACTGCAAACACATTAAAGCCGGCATTACAGATTATTAAGACAAAACCAGGTACAAAGCTTGTATCAGCATTCTTCTTAATGGAAGTTCCAAATTGCGAATTAGGCGAAAACGGAACATTTGTATTTGGTGACTGTGGATTAAATCAGAATCCGAATCCGGAAGAACTTGCAGCAATCGCCGTATCTTCCGCAGAAAGCTTTAAGGCACTTGTAGGAGTAGAACCTAAGGTTGCCATGTTATCCCATTCTACAAAGGGAAGTGCAAAACATGCAGATATCGATAAGGTTGCAGAAGCTACAAAGCTTGCAAAGGAAATGGCACCGGAATTAAATATCGATGGTGAACTTCAGGCAGATGCCGCTATCGTACCTTCTGTTGGTGCATCCAAAGCTCCGGGAAGCAATGTTGCAGGTGCTGCAAACGTACTTATTTTCCCTGACCTCGATGCAGGAAATATTGGTTACAAACTGGTTCAGAGACTTGCAAAGGCAGAAGCATACGGACCAATGTGCCAGGGTATTGCAAAGCCGGTGAATGATTTATCCAGAGGATGCTCTGCAAAGGATATCGTGGGTGTTATTGCCATCACGGCAGTTCAGGCCCAGATGAATGATTAATATAGTCTGTTTGGAAGGTTTTTGTGGTTTCCAAAGCGGCAAAGCAGAAAAATCACATATATATAAATAATAAGCGTATTGACATTTTTAAAGGAGAAATTTTTATGAAAATCTTAGTTCTTAACTGTGGAAGCTCATCTTTAAAGTACCAGTTAATCAACATGGAAAACGAAGAAGTTTTAGCAAAAGGTATCTGTGAGAGAATCGGACAGGAAGGTTCTGTTCTGACACATAAGCCGGAAGGTAAGGATAAATTCGTAAGACAGACAGCTATGCCGGATCATCAGGTGGCTGTAGAATTAGTATTAGAAGCTCTTGTGGATGCAGAACATGGAGTGATCGAAGATGCAGATGAAATCGGTGCTGTCGGACACAGAGTACTTCACGGCGGACAGGTATACAGCAAATCCATCGTTGTAAATGAGGATGTAAAGAAAGTAATTAAAGACTGTTTCCCATTAGGACCGCTTCACAATCCTGCAAACTTAATCGGTATTGAAGCATGTGAAAAGGCACTTCCAGGCAAGCCACAGGTAGCTGTATTTGATACTGCTTTCCATCAGACAATGCCGCCGAAAGCTTATATGTATGCAGTACCATATGACTGGTATGAAAAATATGGCATCAGAAGATATGGTTTCCATGGTACGAGCCATGCATTCGTTTCAAAAAGAGCAGTTGAATTCACAGGACTGGATCCGGAAAACTCAAAAGTAATCGTATGTCATCTTGGAAATGGTTCTTCTATCTCAGCTGTATTAAATGGTAAATGTATCGATACAAGCATGGGACTTACTCCGTTGGAAGGACTTCCTATGGGAACAAGAAGCGGGGATATCGATCCTGCTATTGTACAGTTTGTTGCAAACAAAGAAGGAAAGACTGTAGATGAAATGCTGAACATTCTCAATAAACAGTCCGGTATGCTTGCTGTCAGCGGAAAATCAAGCGATTTCAGAGATCTGAATGATGGAATGGATGCAGGAGATGAAAGATGTACATTAGCTCTTGAATTATTTGCATACAAAGTAGCAAAATACATCGGAAGCTATATTACAGCATTACATGGTGTAGACGTTATCGCATTTACAGCAGGTGTTGGTGAAAATGATGATATTGTAAGAAAACTTGTAATGGAATACTTTGATTACATGGGAATCAAGATTGACCTGGAAGAAAACAAGAAGCGAGGCGATGACAGATACATCTCTACTCCGGATTCCAGCATTAAGGTTGTAGTTATCCCTACAAACGAAGAATTAAGAATTGCAAGAGAAACATTAGAATTAGTATAATCAGTCTGCATCAGAAAAAATATCAAAAAATAGTTGACAACTACATATGATGTGTGTATAATTGTCAAGGTGCGATTGGAAAAGAGGTATTTTATGCTAATTGACTTATCGGAACTTTTATCCCATGTGGATAAGACTTTAGATCTTTCCGTGGATTTGGAGATGGAACATTTTGTGACGAGACTGGGTGATTATCCGGTAAAGGACAAGAAACCGATGATTATCCATATTAAAGGTTTGGATGATAAGAAAGTAGAGATTTCAGCAGAGATTGAGCTTACATTGGTGATTCCATGTGACAGGTGCCTGGAAGATGTAGAAAATCTAATAAAGATCAATACTTCAAAGGAAGTAGACTTAAGTGAAACGGAAGAGCAGCGGAGAGAAGAACTGGATGATATTGATTATATCAATGGTACTGTGTTCGATGCAGAGAAGTTTGCTTACGGTGAGATTTTAGTGAATTTACCTATGAAAGTTCTGTGCGGTGAAAACTGCAAAGGAATTTGTAATAGATGTGGCACGAATCTCAACCATGGTAATTGTGGTTGTGATACCACAGGAACAGACCCGCGTATGGCGAAAGCCTTAGAGGTCTTTAATAGCTTTAAGGAGGTGTAATCCATGTCTATTTGTCCAAAGAATAAAACATCAAGAGCCAGAAGAGACAAGAGAAGAGCGAACTGGAAAATGTCAGCTCCTAATCTTGTAAAGTGTAGCAAGTGTGGTGCATTAATGATGCCTCACAGAGTATGCAAGGCTTGCGGTTCATATAACAAAAAAGAGATTATTGCTCAGGACTAATAACAGGTTTTGGAGAATCAAGAATTTCATTTTTTATGGAATTCTTGATTCTTTTGTTTAGGAGAAAAAAATGGAATAAATTCATTGATCTATTCCATTTTTTTTAGTATTATAAAGTGATAGCTAAATTTTCCAAAGCAGATGGAAAAAGTCGATTTTGGAAAATTTAGGGTTTATTATAATAATAGGAGAAGGAGAGACAAAAGAGTATGTCAGAAAAGGTAATCGTGGCTGTGGATGCCATGGGCGGAGACAATGCACCGGAAGAAATCGTAAAAGGTGCGGTAGAGTCTTTACAGAAAAGCGGGAAAATATTTATTAAACTGGTAGGAAAGGAAGATGCGGTCAATGCGGAACTTGCAAAGTATGAATATGCGAAAGACCGGATTGAGGTAGTCAATGCCACAGAAGTAATTGAGACGGGAGAACCGCCGGTAAAGGCAGTCATGAAGAAGAAGGATTCTTCCCTTGTCAGGGCAATGAAGATGGTAAAGGAAGGTCAGGCGGATGCCGTGGTTTCTGCCGGAAGTTCAGGTGCTATATTAGTAGGCGGGCAGACGATTGTGGGACGAATCAAAGGGATTGAGAGAGCACCTCTTGCACCGCTGATTCCAACGGCAAAAGGTCAGTCTCTCCTGATCGATGCAGGTGCAAATATGGATGCAAAATCTTCTTATCTGGTGCAGTTTGCAAAGATGGGTTCCATTTATATGGAAAATGTAGTAGGAATCAAGAATCCGAAGGTTGCAATCGTAAATGTTGGAGCAGAAGAAGAAAAGGGGAATGCACTTGTAAAAGAAACTTATCCGATTCTTAAGGCATGTACGGATATCAATTTTGTTGGAAGTATAGAAGCAAGGGACATTCCGAACGGAGATGCCGATGTCATCGTCTGTGATGCTTTTGTTGGAAATGTTATTTTGAAATTATACGAAGGACTTGGTGCTACTTTATTAAGTAAGATAAAAGGCGGACTCATGGAAAACCTGAGAAGTAAAATCGGTGGAATCCTGATTAAACCGGCATTAAAGAAAACCATGAAGTCTTTCATGTCCAATGAATATGGCGGAGCACCTCTGCTTGGTCTCAACGGGCTGGTGGTAAAAACACACGGCAGCTCCAAATCAGGAGATGTATGCAAGTCCATTCTTCAGTGTGTGACATTCCGTGAACAGAAGATAAATGAGAAGATTAAAGAGAAGATTAAAAAGGAAGACGAAGTGCAGGCATAATGAGTGATAATGATAAATTAGGAGAATTAGAGAATAAAATAGGATATGTTTTTCAGAATAAAAAGCTGCTGATGCTGGCATTGACACACAGTTCCTATGCCAATGATCTGAGAAAAGGAAAGATGAATAACAATGAAAGACTGGAATTTCTGGGAGATGCGGTGCTTGAACTCGTAAGCAGCGAGACATTGTTCCAGAGATATGCGGATAAGCCGGAAGGTGATCTGACAAGACTCAGGGCAAGCCTTGTATGTGAACCGACGCTTGCAGAATGTGCAAGAACCATTGATCTGGGAAGCTATCTGTATCTGAGCCGCGGCGAGGAACGCACTGGGGGAAGAAAGAGAGATTCTGTTACCTCGGATGCCTTTGAGGCGGTAATCGGAGCGATTTATCTGGACGGCGGATACGAACCGGCAAAAAAGTTTGTCCAGGCTTTTGTATTAAATGATATCGAAAAGAAACACCTGTTCTATGACAGCAAAACGATTCTGCAGGAGCTTCTTCAGAAAGATTATAAAGAGCGGGTTGAATATGTTCTTACCAGGGAGTACGGTCCGGATCACGATAAACATTTCTGTGTTGAAGTAGTGTTCCGTGGCCAGGTGTTTGGAAGTGGTGAAGGAAGAACGAAGAAACGTGCAGAACAGCAGGCGGCATATGAGGCACTCCTGAAGCTGAAAAAAATGGGATAACCAGGCAATAATAAGAGGATTTTATGTATTTAAAGAGCATTGAAGTGCAGGGCTTTAAGTCATTTGCAAATAAGATCAAATTTGAATTTCATAATGGAATAACTGGAATTGTAGGGCCAAATGGAAGCGGAAAGAGTAATGTTGCAGATGCGGTTCGCTGGGTACTTGGTGAACAGAGAATCAAGCAGCTGCGAGGCGGCAAAATGGAGGATGTCATTTTCGCCGGAACACAGAGCAGAAAGCCGCTTGGTTTCGCCTATGTGGCCATTACATTGGATAATTCGGATCATAAGCTGGCAATCGATTATGAAGAAGTGACCGTTTCACGCCGGCTGTTCCGATCCGGGGAGAGTGAATACCGTATTAATGGAAGTGCCTGCAGGCTGAAAGATATCAACGAGCTGTTCTATGATACCGGTATTGGAAAAGAAGGTTATTCCATCATCGGGCAGGGTCAGATTGATAAGATTCTGAGTGGAAAGCCGGAAGAACGAAGAGAACTTTTTGACGAGGCTGCCGGTATTGTAAAGTTTAAAAGGCGGAAAGTGGAAACAATCAAAAAGCTGGAAAATGAGAAACAGAATCTTGTCCGTGTGACGGATATTTTATCCGAACTTGAGAAACAGGTAAAGCCGCTGGAACGCCAGTCAGAAACGGCAAGAGAATATCTGCGGTTAAAGGAACAGTTAAAAATATATGATATTAATACATTTTTGCTGGAAGTAAACCAGATAAACAAACAGTTGGAAGAGGTTGAAAAGAATACCGGGATTGTACAGGGCGATTTGAAAGAAAACAGGGATGCCCTGGAAGAAATCCGGAAAACTTATGAGAAACTTGAAGCATATCTGGAAAGCCTGAACCGTAAGATTGACGAAAAGAAAAGCCAGTTAAACCAGACGGGTATCAGCCGTGAGAAATATCAGGGTGAAGTCAAGGTTTTTGAAGAGCAGTTAAAGTCCTTTGCAGCAACCGGTGAACAATATATGAACCGGGTTCAGGCGATTGAAGATGATTTGCAAAGACGTGAGTCGGAACTTGAACAGCTTGGAAAAAAGAAGTCGGAACTGCAGGAACTGGAAAAGAATGCAGCCAGAATCCAGGCAGAAGCGGATGAAAAGTATCAGGAGGCCGCAAAGCAGAAGAATGATCTGACAGAACAGATCGAAACACGGAAGGCAGAGATTATCCGGCTTTTAAATGAAAAAACCAATGTAAAGACAAAAATTCAGAGATATGATACCATGCTCGAACAGGTAAATATCCGGAGAGCGGAAATCAATCAGCGGATTTTGAAATTCCGCAGCGATAATGAAGCCCAGGAAAAGATGATAGCAGAACTGGAGAATGATTTTGCCGGAATCAACAGGGAAGTACAGGAAAGCGAAAGTACAAAGAAAGCTCTTTCCACAGAAATCCGGGAACTGACTGCCGGAATTAATAAAAAGAAGCAGGAGCAGGATCGGAATTTATCGGAGTATCATAAACAGAATTCAAATCTGGAAGCATTGAAAAATCTGACCGAACGATATGAGGGATATGGAAACAGCATCCGTCGTATTATGGAACTGAAGGAACGCGAAAAAGGGATTACCGGTGTTGTTGCAGATATCATTACCGCGGAAAAGAAATATGAAGTAGCGATTGAAACCGCACTGGGCGGTAATATCCAGAATATCGTTACGGACACGGAGACAACGGCGAAAAAGGCGATTGAATACCTGAAGAAGAATAAATACGGGCGGGCAACGTTTCTTCCGCTGAACAGCATTGCAAATAAGACCGGTTTTCACAATGCGGAGGTATTTTCAGAACCAGGAGTCATCGGACTGGCATGTGATTTGATTAAAATTGATAAAAAATATGAAAATATCGGAAGATATCTTCTGGGAAGAATTGTTGTGGCAGATACGATTGACCATGCACTGGCACTTGCCCGGAAATATCATTATACACTCAGAATTGTAACACTAGAAGGTGAACTGTTAAATGCAGGAGGTTCTCTTTCTGGTGGTGCATACCGGAATAACAGTAATCTTCTGGGAAGGCGCAGGGAAATCGAGGAACTGGAAAATGCAGTGCGGACGATGAAGGAGCAGGTGCAAAGTCTTGCCCATAGTGTGGAAGAGGATGAAGCACAGCTGAGAGTAAAACGGACCGAACTTCAGAAAATAGAAGATATTCTGCATGAACAGTATCTGGTTCAGAACACCCTGAGAATGAATCTGGAACAGGCGGATGCGAAAAAGTGTGAGTTGAAAGAAAGTTATGACGGATTTTCAAGGGAAACCAGTGAAATCAGCGAGCAGATTATGGAAATCAAAAATAATCATGATACACTGGAAGAGGAACTGAAGCACTGGGAGTCAAAAAATGTCCAGCTGGAAGAACAAATTCAGACTTTGAGCCAGGAACTGAAGCAGAGTGAGGAAAGGGAAATACAGGAGCAGAGGAAGAATGAAGAGCTGAAACTGAAATTATCCGGTATTACCCAGCAGTCAGGATTTATTCACGAAAATCTGGAACGAATCACGAGTGAGAAAGCAAAGCTGCAGGAAGAAAAAGAAGAACTGTTAAAACAGTATGAAGATGCAAAAAATGCAGGAGAGAAGAAAAAGCTTGAGATTACCGGGCTGAGCCGGGCGATTTCGGAATGTGGGGAAGCATTGGAAAAACTGCAGGAAGAAATCGATGAAGTGCAAAAGCACAGGGATGAGCAGTCCAGGGAACATAAGGAATTCTTTACCAGACGGGAAGAGCTGACGGGCAGAATAACGGAGTTGGATAAGGAATTATACCGTCTGAATACACAGAGTGAAAGACTCGAAGAAAATAAAGAAAAACAGATGAATTATATGTGGGAGGAGTATGAGATTACGTACGGCAGTGCCAGGGAATTAAGGAATGATACATATACCAGCCTTGCACAGGTAAAAAAAATGGCAGCAGAAGTAAGGAACAACATGAAAAATCTCGGTACGGTAAATGTCAATGCAATCGAGGAATATAAGGAAGTGTCAGAACGATACGAATTCCTGAAAACGCAGCATGATGACCTTGTAATTGCAGCAGAGAATCTGGAACAGATTATTCTGGAGCTTGATACCGGTATGAGAAAACAGTTTAATGAGAAATTTGCTGATATCAGAGCGGAATTTGACAAGGTGTTTAAGATTCTGTTCGGTGGAGGAAAGGGAAGCATAGAACTAAGTGAAACAGAGGATGTACTGGAAGCAGAGATAACAATTATATCCCAGCCGCCTGGTAAAAAGCTGCAGAATATGATGCAGCTTTCTGGTGGGGAAAAAGCTTTGACAGCGATAGCCCTGTTATTTGCAATTCAGAATCTGAAGCCATCCCCATTCTGTCTGCTGGATGAAATTGAAGCGGCCCTGGATGATTCCAATGTTGTGCGTTACGCAAAGTATCTGCATAAACTGACGGATCATACTCAGTTTATTGTCATTACGCACAGAAGAGGAACGATGAATGCAGCGGACAGACTTTATGGAATTACCATGCAGGAAAAAGGAATTTCAACACTGGTATCCGTAAATCTGATTGAGGATGAATTGGAACAATCAGAGAAAAAAGAAGAAGCAATCTTATAACAAAGTCAGAATGGAGGATCATATGGGCGAGGAAAAAGAAAAAAAAGGCGGATTTTTTAGTAAATTGGTAAAGGGACTTACCAAAACAAGGGATAATATTGTATCCGGAATTGACAATATTTTCAGCGGATTTTCCAGCATTAATGATGATTTTTATGAAGAGATAGAAGAAACCTTGATTATGGGGGATCTGGGAATTCATGCGACTGAGAAGATTATTGAAAACCTGAAAGAAAAAGTAAAAGAGAACAGGATAAAAGATCCGGCAGAATGTAAAAAATATCTGATTGAAAGCATTAAATCCCAGATGGACCTGGGCGAGAGTGCGTATGAATTTGAAAATCAGAAATCTGTTGTATTGGTCATTGGTGTAAATGGTGTCGGAAAAACGACATCTGTTGGAAAATTGTCCGGCCAGTTAAAGGCAAAAGGGAAAAAAGTGATTATGGCAGCGGCGGATACGTTCCGTGCAGCAGCCATTGAACAGCTGACCGAATGGTCCAACCGGGCAGGTGTGGAAATTATTGCCCAGAAAGAAGGTTCGGATCCGGCAGCAGTCGTGTATGATGCGGTACAGGCGGCAAAGGCAAGAAATGCGGATGTATTGATCTGCGATACGGCGGGACGTCTCCATAACAAAAAAAATCTTATGGAAGAGTTAAAAAAAATTGACAGAATCATAGAAAAGGAATATAGTGGTGTATACAGAGAAAACCTGGTGGTTCTGGACGGAACGACCGGACAGAATGCTCTGGCCCAGGCAAAGCAGTTTATGGAGGTTACGAATGTAACCGGTATTATCCTGACGAAGCTGGATGGCACAGCCAAGGGCGGAATCGCAGTTGCAATTCAGTCGGAACTCGGAATTCCGGTAAAATATATCGGTGTGGGTGAACATATTGATGATTTGCAAAAATTTAATTCGGATGAATTTGTAAAAGCATTGTTTAATATGGACAATGCCGGCGAAGAAAACTAGGATGAAGGAAAGAAGGACAAAATTATGATGACAGAACTTACATTGGAAAAGTTTGAGGAAGCAGCAGAAATTGTAAAGAAGGTTACATTGCCAACCAACCTGATTTACAGTGATTTTTTCAGCAGACAGTGTGGAAATAAAGTATACTTAAAACCGGAGAACCTGCAGGCAACAGGTGCTTATAAAGTAAGAGGTGCTTATTATAAGACAAGTCAGCTTACGGAAGAAGAGAGAAAGAAAGGACTGATTACCGCTTCTGCCGGAAATCATGCACAGGGTGTTGCAAATGCGGCAAAATTATACGGTGTAAAAGCAACAATTGTTATGCCGGTGGGTACTCCGTTAATTAAAGTAAACCGGACAAAGAGTTATGGTGCAGATGTTGTATTATATGGTGATGTTTATGATGATGCCTGCGCGAAGGCAATGGAATTGGCAGAAGAGCATGGATATACATTCGTACATCCGTTCGATGACTTGGAAGTAGCAACCGGACAGGGGTCTGTGGCAATGGAAATCATCAAAGAACTGCCAACGGTGGATTATATTCTTGTTCCGATTGGCGGGGGCGGACTCGCAACAGGTGTCAGCACACTGGCAAAGATGGTAAATCCTCATATTAAGGTAATCGGTGTAGAACCGGAAAATGCAGCATGTATGAAAGCATCTTTAGAGGCAGGACATGTTGTAACACTTCCGAGTGCAAATACAATCGCAGACGGAACTGCCGTTAAAACACCAGGTTCTGTTATTTTCCCATATATCCAGAAAAATATTGATGAAATCATTACCGTACCGGATGATGAATTAATCGGTGTATTTCTTGATATGGTAGAAAACCATAAATTAGTCTGCGAAGGTTCCGGATTACTTACGATTGCAGCTTTAAAGCATCTGAATTGCAAAGACAAAAAAGTAGTATCCATTATCAGCGGCGGCAACATGGATATTATTACCATGTCATCTATTTTGCAGCATGGTCTGATCCAGAGAGGAAGAATCTTTACGGTTTCCGTACTTCTTCCGGACAAGCCGGGCCAGTTAGAGAGGGTGGCTGGAATTATTGCAAAAGAAAAAGGAAATGTTGTAAAACTGGATCATAACCAGTTTGTAAGTATCAACCGTAATACGGAAGTGGAATTAAGAATTACACTGGAAGCATTTGGCGAGGAACACAAACAGCAGATTGTTGAAAAACTGAGAGAAGAAGGATATAAGCCAAGGCTTGTAAGAACAAATCTGTAAATAGAGGATATGGAAATGAGTGAGATCTGTGAAATAGAAGATAAAAGTGTAACGATATCTTTTGTCAGGGATGTGATTTCAGCAGACGGCATTTGCATAGGAAAAAGGGGAGAACGCAGAACGTTTCTCCCTCTTTTCGTAGAAAGCTGTATGCATCCTGGTGAATATAGGGTTTATCCGGTCAGACTCTGGGCGGAAAGCCTGGAAAACGAAGAATACCTGTGTATCATGGTATATGACAAAGAGGAAAAATATAAAAGAAGGGATGTAGAGATTTCGTACCGGGAATATCATCCAGGCGCAGAAAAGAAGGGATGTATTCCATGCAGAAATTGTGGAAGGTGTTAGAATGGAAAGAGATAAGTGGTATTACCGTATCAGTGTGATATTTTTTATTTTGGCGGCAGGGATTCATGCAGTCGGATATATTACAAATTATCTGTATATGGCAGGATGGCTTATGTGGGTTCCGGCAATTATTCTTATGGTAATTGTTGTAGTGAATATTGTAAAAGATAAGTATATTGTAAATAAATATCTGAGCAGGCGGAAAATACTGCTGTCAACGGAGTGCATCATATGCTGTATTACGATTGTATATGTTATATTTAATGTTATTTATAACAGCTATCTGTTAAGAAATGGAGGCGGACAGTATACGGAAGGGGTTTATTACCTGATTAATATGGGAGAAAGAATCCGGGAAATTACCAAAGAGGATTATGGAAGGCTTTTGCTTGCGGAATACAGGCTGTTTACCGGACATATCCTTCTGCTGTATGCATTGGAGGTACTTTTCTTCCGGATCAAGCGCATGGAAGAGGAATAATGAAAATTTTGTGTACTTATTGAGTGTATTCCGGAAATATGATATGATAATGAAGTGGTGCAGAAAACATTTTGGAAATGGAGAGCAATCATGAAAAATGAAAAATACACAGCAGGTGGATATCTTTTTGAAGATGAGGAATCTCTGAAAGAGGCAAGAAATGAGATGGAAGGGGTAGAATATTTAAAAAAACGGACAAATTATAAAAATCCGAAAAGTATATTGAATATATACAATACGGTAATTGAAAAGAAATTATTTAAAACACCAGTGGGATATGAATTTTTAAAACAGCTGCAGGACTATCTCCTGGAGAGCGAAGAAATCGATGGCGATCAGATTATGCCGATTCCCGTAAAACGGACAACGGAAAAAAAAGGAAAGAAATTTTCGATTCCGAAGATAAAAAGAAGCATAGATAAAAGCAGTCCGTACAGGAACCGTTTCCTGAATATGGTAATCCTGAATGTTGTTCTGGTTGTGATTCTTGTTCTGTTTATATTGATTTCAAATAATAGCAAAAACCTGAATATTATAAATTACCGGAACAGAATTGATGCAGAATATACAGAGAAAGAAGATAATCTGGCGAGATGGGAAAAACAGCTGCAGATAAGAGAAGAGCAGCTTTCACAGTCAGATGGAGAATAAGAAAAGAAGTCAGAGAGGTATGGTATGGGTGATTTAAAGATACTTGTGGTAGACGATGAAGCCAGAATGCGCAAACTGGTAAAGGATTTTCTGGTAAAGAAGGAATATAAGGTTATAGAAGCCGGCGATGGCGAAGAAGCGATTGATTTATTTTTTAAAGAGAAAGATATTTCGCTGATTATTTTGGATGTTATGATGCCAAAGATGAACGGATGGCAGGTATGCCGTGAAATTCGCAAATATTCAAAGGTTCCGATTATTATGCTTACGGCAAAATCTTCGGAGGATGATGAACTGACCGGATTTGAATGTGGTGCAGACGAATATATTTCCAAACCATTCAGTCCGAAGATTCTCGTTGCACGTGTCGATGCACTCTTAAGAAGAACTGCCAAGAGCGATAGGAATGGCATTATGCGTGCCGGAACGATCGAACTTAATAAGGTAGCACATATTGTGAAAGTAAATGACAGGGAAGTGGAATTAAGCTTTAAGGAATTTGAGTTATTAGTATATTTTATGGAAAACAAAAATATTGCCCTTTCAAGAGAACAGATTCTGAATAATGTCTGGAATTATGACTATTTTGGGGATGCCAGAACAATCGATACCCATGTAAAGAAACTCAGGGCAAAATTAACCAAAGAAGCAGATTATATAAAGACAATCTGGGGAATGGGATATAAATTTGAAGTAGAAGAAAATTAAGGAGGCCGTGGTCTCCTTGTTTTTTAAGGAAAGTGATGCAATATGAAACCTGGAATTATACATTCAATCAGAACAAGGCTTGTGATTATGCTGGTGGGATTTACTACATTGTCCGTGGTTGCAAGCTGGTTTATCAATAAAACATTCATGGGATCTTATTATATCGAAAGTAAGACCACGGATTTAATCGAGGCTTACCAGAGTGTCAATAAGATACTGGAGCAGGAAGACAGCTATCTGACTTATACACAGAAGAAAGAGCTGGCTTCTAAATTTGAGACCGAAGGCATATCGGCACTCGTTGTAGATTCGGACTTATCCGTTACATTCAGTTCTGGATTCGGCATAACAAATGAGCTTCTGCTGACAAGACTGAAGGACATACTGTTTAATAATACAACGAGCGGAGAGGTAATTAAAAATGAAGAACACTATGTTGTCCAGAAGATTTATGAGGAGGACAGCAAACGGGAATACATCGAAATGTGCGGGCAGATAGGACAGGATAATGAGTTTTTTATTATGCGCAGTTCTCTGGAAAGTATTTCCGGAGTTGTCGAGACGGCAAACCAGTTCTATCTGAGAGTCGGACTTCTGATTATCGGACTTGGTACGGTAGCCATGCTCATTTTCTCCATCCGTTTTACAAAACCCATGCTTAAGCTGGAAGAAATATCCCAGAAAATGTGTAATCTTGATTTTGATGTAAAATATGACGTAAAAGGAAATGACGAAGTAGCGATTCTTGGAAGAAATATGAACCAGCTTTCGGAAACACTGGAAAAAACGATTTCCGAATTAAAGAGTGCGAATAATAAACTGCAGACGGATATCCAGAAAAAAACGGAAATCGATGAGATGAGAAAAGAATTTCTGTCCAATGTTTCACATGAATTAAAGACGCCGATTGCACTTATTCAGGGCTATGCGGAAGGATTGAAGGAAAGTGTGAATGATGATGCGGAAAGCAGGGATTTTTACTGTGATGTGATTATAGATGAATCGGCCAAAATGAATAAGATGGTACAGAAACTGCTGACACTCAATCAGATCGAATTTGGGAATAATTATGTGGAGATGGAACGGTTTGATATCATTGCGCTGATTGACGAAGTGTTGAATCAGTCCAATATACTGCTTCAGGAAAAGAATGCAGAAGTATTTTTTGACAACCAGACGCAGCTCTATGTGTGGGCGGATGAATTCCAGATAGAGGAAGTATTGACAAATTATATCAGTAACGCGATTCATCATCTGGGCTTTGCAAAAAAAATCTGGATTTTCCTGGAAGAAAAAGAAAAAATCGTGCGTGTGAACGTATATAATACAGGAAATCATATTCCAGAGGAAGATCTGGATAAAGTCTGGATTAAATTCTACAAGGTGGATAAGGCGAGAACTAGGGAATATGGCGGAAGTGGCATCGGTCTGTCCATTGTAAAGGCGATCATGGATTCCATGAATATGCAATGTGGGGTGGAAAACAGGGAAGAGGGAGTGAATTTTTGGTTTGAGGTGGAAAAAGACAAAAATTAATATTGAAGTATTCTGAAAATAATGATAAAATATGAGTATTGTTAAGAAGTAAAAATATGGAAGAATAAAGGTGTGCGTATGAATCGGAGAAAGATGAAAAAAACTGTATGTCTTATGCTTGCAGCATTGATGGCTGTTTCTGGTATGGGGTGTGCAAAATCAGAATTGACAGGGATGTCAGAAGAAGAGAAAAATTTATATGTTCAGTATTCGGCCAATCTGATCTTACGTCATGATAAGAATTATATTGACAGAATGACTTATGTGAAAGCAGAGTCTGAAACAGAGACGGAAGCACAGACAAGCAGTAATGTGGCAGGAACGGACAGTCAGAATCAGGGAGGTGTGTCGGATTCTTCTGCTACCCTGACAGATATGAACAGTCTGTTCCAGGTAAACGGTCTGGATATCCAGCCGGCGGGTTATGAGGTGACGGATTCCTATCCGTCTGCGAGCAGTGGGTTAGGAATGAGTATGGTCGCTGTAAAGGGATACAGACTTTTAGTCCTGAAATTTGCCGTGACGAATACAGGAGGAACGGATGCTGCTCTTGATATGCTTGGAACAAAAGCAGAATATAAAGGAATTATCAACGACTCTGTCCGCATGAACGCACAGGTAACGGCACTTTTAAATGCACTTAATACATATCGGGGAACGATACCGGCAGGCGGCAGTACAGAACTTGTCCTGGTGTTCCAGATCAATGAGAATGATGCGGATAACATAGGTTCAGTAAAACTGAACCTAACATATAACGATAAGCAGGGAACTGTTGTCATACAATAAGGAGGCATAATTATTATGGAAACAAATATTTTATTGGAGAATGGAACAAATGAGTTAGAGGTACTGGAGTTTACCATCGGCAATAATCATTATGGCATCAATGTGGCAAAGGTACGCGAAATCATAGGATATCAGGAGGTAACACCAGTACCGAATTCACATCCGAGCATTGAAGGCATCTTCATGCCGAGAGATAAGATTATTACAGTTATCAGCCTTGCAAAGGAACTGAATCTTGCCATGACAGGTTCTACACAGACGGATATGATGATTATTACAAATTTCAATAAGCTGGATATTGCGTTCCATGTACAGTCTGTAGTAGGTATCCACAGAATCTCATGGGCAGATATTATCAAACCGGAAGCAACCCTGAATACCAACGAGACAAGTGTTGCAACCGGAATCATCAAAATGGACAAAAAACTGATTATCATTCTTGATTTTGAAAAGATTGTAACCGATATTAGTCCGGAAACCGGTCTGAAAGTTTCTGATATTACCTTACTTGGCGAAAGAGAAAGATGTGACGAGCCGATTCTGATGGCGGAGGATTCCCCATTATTAAGCCAGTTGATCAGTGATTCTTTAAAGAAAGCCGGTTATACAAACCTGATTCGTACCGCAAATGGTGATGAAGCATGGAAACAGCTGGAGAAGTTTAAGAAGGAAGGCAATCCGACAGAGAAAGTAAGCTGTATCATAACCGATATCGAGATGCCGGTTATGGATGGACACCATCTTACAAAACTGGTAAAATCCGATGACGAATTAAAGTCCATTCCATTAGTTATTTTCTCATCACTTGTAAATGATGAAATGCGTGCAAAAGGTCATGCTCTGGGAGCAGATTACCAGCTTTCAAAACCTGAAATCGGAAGTCTTGTACAGGTAATTGATAAACTGCTTGGAAAAGGTACGGAAGAAAACGAATAAGTTATAAATTTGGAGGATACAGGAGTGGGTTCAGAATCTACATTGCAGCAGATAAAGAAGACCGTGGAAAATGCAGATATGCTTCTTATCGGAATCGGAGAAGAATTTGCATATCCGGAAGAACAGATCCGGGCAGAGGATTATCAGAATTCCTGTTGTTATCTGAAACAGCTGGAAGAAAAAAGCACACAGGAAATCAGGGAACATTTTGAAATCTATGACAGGCTTGTGCAGCTTGTGAAAAATAAAAATTATTTCGTTGTAACCATGTGTAATGATGATTTTATTTTCTGTTCAGACATGGACAAAGGAAGGGTAACAGCACCATTTGGGACAAGAATGAAGTTTCGGTGCAGTGGTGAGTGTACGGATGAAGTGTGGCAGATCAGCGATTTACAGCAGCAGAAGGAGCTTTCTCCTGTCTGCCCTCATTGCAATGCTGTTTTAGTGCCGAATCTGATAGGCAGGGAAGGTTATTCCGAACAGGGTTATCTGGAGAGCTGGAAAAGATACCAGATGTGGCTGACCGGAACATTGAATAAGAATATTTGTATTCTTGAATTAGGAGTTGGATTTCGTTTTCCATCTGTTATAAGGTGGCCGTTTGAGAAAGTTGCAGCATTGAATCAAAAAGCAGTTTTTGTAAGAGTAAATGAACAATTTCCACAGATTGCAGAAGAAATAAAAGAAAAATCTTTTTCTGTTCAGCGAAACAGTAAAGATTTTCTTAAGGAAATAACAGAGAATAATTCAGAAAGAGTAAGTTTATAGGGAGGAAAAAGATGCCAAAGCAGAATAATGCAGAAGAAGAAGATTATCTTGATAATTTACTAAATTCTGTTTTAAAAAATGATGGCGGAGAAGAGATACCAGATGATATTTTTAGAGACGATTTGAAAGAACTGGCTGGCTCCGATGATGATTTTTTCAGCAATATTGAAAAAGGCTGGATGAAAGATCCGTCCCAGAGTGAAAGTAGCAGACTGCCGGAGAAAGTCGCAAAAGAAGAATTGAAAAAGCAGGAAGATATAGAGAATAACCGTGCGGCAGAGAAGAAAGCTGGCAGTGGGGAACTGCAAAATGCCCCGGAATCAGAGAAAACGCAAGGAAACCAGGAATCAGAGGAACAACAAGGGACTCAGGAGTCAGAGAAAACGCAAGGAAACCAGGAATCAGAGGAACAACAAGGGACTCAGGAATCATCAGAAGATGATATGATGGGATTATATGACATTCTGGGAGTTACACCGGAAAATGCGGGCGAAGATACCGCTGGGATCGAGGACCTGGAGAAAAATGACCGTTCTTCAAAGAAGAAGAAAAAGAAGAGGAAACTCTTTGGAAGGAAGAAAAGAGAAGATACCGCAGAAGAACAAAAAGTTGATCTTGCCCTTGATTTGATGCAGAATGGTCAGAAGGAAGCAGAAGCTTTACCGGAGAAGGCGGACGAACAGGAGAAAGCAACCGGTTCAGAAGAGAATACGTCAGAAGAAGCGGAAGAAAATACACCGCAGGTGGAAGGACAGCCGGAAGGAACCCCAGGGGCTGCACCGGAAGATGAGACAGAGAGCATTAATTCTTTAATTAGTGATCTCGGGCTTGGAGAGGGCTTGGATGATATTCCGGAGAAAACCGATGAACCGGAGGAAGAACAGCCTGCCGAGGACAAAAAGAAGAAAAAGAAGAAGAAAGAAAAGAAAAAGAAGCCGAAGAAACAGAAAAAGCCAAAACAGAAAAAACCAAAGAAGCCGAAGAAGGAAAAGAAGCCAAAAGAGCCGAAAGGTCCGGAGGAAATTATCAAAGTACCGATTCCGTTTCTGATATTTTTATTATCCGTAGGTGCACTGATGGTTCTGGGGGTGTTGTTTGGTGGCTCTTATTATCAGTACCAAACAGGAATCAGCAATGCAACAACCTATTATGTAAACCAGAAATACGGACAGGCATATGATGAACTGTATCATCTGGATATTAAAAAGGATGATGAATATTTCTACGGACAGGTAAATACCGTTATGCAGGTATATGCAAATTACCGTTCCTATGCGGAACTGATTAAGATTGGAAATTACACGGATGCTCTGGATTCCCTGTTAAATGGAGTCCGTATGTTTGATAAATATAAGGATATTGCCAGGGATGAATATAATTGCTATAATGATTTGAGTCAGGCACTTACTTGGATTGATACGGCACTGCAGGATGTATACGGCATTACTGAGAGTGAAGCGAGGGAAATCAATTTGGGTGGCAAGAAGCTTGCATACTCAAAGAGGGTGGCAGAAATAGCCGGTCAGGCAGAGAGAAAGGATGCACAGACAGATGATAGCGATAATTGATTATGATGCCGGGAATCTCCGTAGTGTGGAAAAGGCAATGCAATACATCGGCGAAGATGTTATTATTTCACGGGACAGGGATGAGATTCTCGCAGCGGATAAAGTGGTTTTGCCCGGAGTGGGAAGTTTTGGGGATGCGATGGAAAAGCTGAAATCCTATCAGCTGATCAATACGATTTATGATGTCGCAGACAGACAGATTCCTTTCCTGGGGATCTGTCTCGGTCTCCAGCTTCTGTTTGAAAGCAGTGAGGAGAGTCCTGGAGTCAGCGGACTGGGACTGTTAAAGGGAAGGATCTTAAGACTTCCGGAAGCAGATTCCCTTAAAATACCGAATATTGCATGGAATTCCCTGGATTTGTGCAATGATGGTAGATTGTTCCGCGGGATTCCAGATCATTCCTTTGTCTATTTTGTACATTCCTATTATCTTCATGCAGAGGAAGAATCCATTGTTAGGGCAACGATTGACTATGGGACAACGGTTCATGCATCTGTAGAAAAAGATAATATATTTGCATGTCAGTTTCATCCGGAGAAAAGTGGGGAAACTGGTTTGCAGATATTAAAGAATTTTGCGGCATTATAGAACAAAGGAGAATAAGATGTATACAAAAAGAATTATTCCATGTCTGGATGTTAATAATAACCGTGTGGTAAAGGGAATCAATTTTGTGAATCTGAAAGATGCAGGTGATCCGGTAGAGGTTGCGAAAGCTTATGATGCAGCCGGTGCGGATGAGCTTGTATTTCTGGATATTACAGCTTCTTCTGATGCAAGAAAAACCGTTGTCGATATGGTAAGACGGGTTGCGGAAAATGTCTTTATTCCATTTACGGTCGGCGGCGGAATCCGGACGGTTGATGATTTTAAGGAACTGCTCCGTGAAGGTGCAGATAAAATATCCGTAAATTCGGCAGCAATTAACAATCTGGATCTGATTGCACAGGCGGCGGACAAATTCGGCAGCCAGTGTGTGGTTGTCGCCATCGATGCCAAAAGAAGACCGGGCGGAGGCTGGAATATATATAAAAACGGAGGCCGTATTGATACCGGACTGGATGCCGTGGAATGGGCAATGAAAGTGAACCGGCTCGGAGCAGGGGAAATACTTCTGACCAGTATGGACTGCGACGGAACAAAGGCGGGTTATGATATTGAACTGACAAGAACCATTGCCGAGAATGTAAGCATACCGGTAATTGCATCGGGCGGTGCCGGTACGGAGGAGCATTTTTACGATGCACTGACGGCAGGCAAGGCGGATGCGACACTGGCGGCATCTTTATTCCATTACAAAGAACTGGAGATTAAGCAACTGAAGAATTATCTTCATCAAAAAGGAGTACCGGTAAGATTATGTCTGGATTAGCAAATGACTGGCTTCCAGCCATGCAGGAAGAGTTTAAGAAGCCATATTATGCACAGTTATATAAAAAAGTACTGGATGAGTATCATAGTGCCCAGGTATTTCCCCCGGCGGCCGATATTTTTAATGCGTTTCATTTTACCCCGTTGTCCGAGGTAAAAGTAGTAATTATCGGGCAGGATCCGTATCATAATTATGGACAGGCACATGGACTGTGTTTCTCTGTAAAGCCGGATGTGGAGATACCACCTTCACTGGTTAATATTTACAAAGAACTTCATGATGATCTGGGATGCTACATTCCAAATAACGGATATCTGGAGAAATGGGCAAGACAGGGTGTTTTAATGCTCAACTCCGTTCTGACGGTGAGAGCACACCAGGCAAATTCGCATCAGGGGATTGGCTGGGAAAAATTTACGGATGCTGTGATTCAGGCGGTAAATACACAGGACAGACCGATTGTATATATGCTTTGGGGAAAGCCGGCACAGAATAAGGCGGCTTCCGTTAATAATCCGAAGCATCTCCTGTTAAAAGCACCACATCCAAGTCCGTTATCCGCATATCGTGGTTTTTTCGGATGCAGACATTTCAGCAGGGCAAATGCATTTTTAGAAGAGAATGGCATACAGCCAATTGATTGGCAGATAGAAAATATTTAATAAAAAGGTTAGATTGTGAATTACAATCTAACCTTTTTACACTTATTCAGACTTTTTGGTAGTGATTATTGTGAAAAATTGTGGTAAAGTAAGGAAAGTGGAACGGAAAAGAAGACATATTTCACAAAATAGTAAAAAGGAGAATCATTATGAAGAAGAAGAATGTGATGAAAGGAACTGCTTTGGCATTAATATCTGCTATGGGTGTCCAGTCCGTGAACTGGGCTCCATTATCTGTTCATGCAGAGGAGAGCAGAACAAATGTTGACAGCAAACTTGCTTATTTTGTAGATTGCGGTGACTATGATGTAACAACCTTATCAGCAGGAGATTTGTTTGGTCAGTATAACAGTGTAACAGATCAGGCATATCAGGCAGATGTGGTAACAGGTAAGAAATGGGGTATTGTAGATTCTGTTTCAAATCCTCTTAAGAACGGAACAGCACCGAATGCGGCAATCACAGATGCTGCTTATACAGATAATACATGGCCGTTTGAGACGGATGCAGCGATTGTGGATGGTGCAGATAAGAAGTCAACAAACCGGTACACAAAGAACCAGTTTGAAAATGGAATTGCAAGAAATTTACATTATGCATTTGAACTTCCAAACGGTACATATACGGTTGAGATGTATTTTGCAGATCCATGGGGCGTTTCCCAGACACCGGATGTTGAAGCTGAAGGTAGTGTAGTCATCAATGGTGCAATCGCAGGCACTGCAGAACAGGCAGTGGTAGAAGTAAAAGATGGCGAGTTGAATCTGGATATTACTTCCGAATCTTTATGTATCAATCTCTCCTATATTAAGATTTATTTTGGCGACGTGACAACACCGGATGTAACACCGGGCGATGATGATAATGCGGATGAAACCATCAAAGGAATTGCAGCATATGACCTTTCCGATGTGGATGTTACAGACGCATACCTGACAAATGCGGAGGAAAAAGATATTGCATATATGCTTTCCCTTGACAGTGACAGACTGCTTGCAGGATTCAGGGAAACAGCAGGACTGGATATGCAGGGTGCAACCAGATATGACGGATGGGAGAATACCTTAATTGGCGGACATACCATGGGACATTATCTGACAGCTATGGCACAGGCAGTTGCAGAGCTTCCGGATACGGATGAAAGAAAAGAAGAAGTAGCGGAAAAACTCGAATATATCATTGACGGATTAAAAGAATGCCAGGACGCACTGGGAACCGGTTACATCTTTGGTGCAACATTACCGGATAAATCCAATCCGGAAGCACAGTTTGATAATGTAGAAAAAGGTCTTACCAATATCGGAACACAGTCATGGGTACCATGGTATACCATGCATAAGATACTGGCAGGACTTGTAGATACTTATAAATATACCGGAAATCAGACTGCACTGGAAACCGCAGAAGCACTGGGCGACTGGATTTATGACAGGACAGCCGGATGGGATACGGCAACAAGAAACCGTGTGCTTGGCATTGAATACGGCGGAATGAACGATTGCCTGTATGAATTATATGCAGTTACACAGAATGATAAATATGCAGTAGCAGCCCATGTATTTGACGAAGACAGCCTGTTTAAGACCGTAGCAGCAGGCGCGGATAATGCATTGAACAACAAGCATGCAAATACAACGATTCCGAAATTCCTGGGAGCAATCAACCGTTATGTGACAACAAACGGAAAGGTAATTAATGGAGAAGAAGTTGATGCCAGTGTATATCTGACTTACGCAGAGAAGTTTTTCGATATGGTACTGGAGAATCATACCTATATTACCGGGGATAACAGTGAATGGGAGCATTTCGGTGCGGATCATGTGCTGGATGCAGAGAGAACAAACTGTAACTGTGAGACCTGTAATGCTTACAATATGTTAAAGCTTGCAAAGGCATTATACATGGTAACTGGTGATAAGAAGTATGCAGATTACTATGAAAATACCTTCTATAATACCATTCTTTCTGCCCAGAATCCGGAGACAGGCATGACAACTTATTTCCAGCCGATGGCATCTGGATATTTCAAGGTATACGGAACGGAAACACAGAGTTTCTGGTGCTGTACCGGAAGTGGTATGGAAAATTTTACTAAGCTTGGCAATGCCATTTATTACAGGACCGAGGATAAAGTGCTTGTAAATCAGTATTTAAGCTCTGTACTTACAGACACTTCAAAGAATATTAAGATTACACAGACAGCAGATATTCCGGAAAGTGATACTGTGCAGTTTGTGGTAAATACACTGGATGGTTCTGAAAGTATAAATAGTTCTGTCGGCTTCCGTCTTCCTGACTGGCTGGCAGCAGATGCAACCATAACCGTCAACGGAGTTGAAGCAGAATACCAGAATGAAGCCGGCTATGCAGTGGTTTCCGGGCTGAATGACGGGGATGAAGTAGAGATTACACTTCCAATGGAAATCAAGGCATATAACCTTCCGGATGGCGAGAGTGTATACGCATTCAAATATGGTCCGATCGTATTAAGTGCAGAGCTTGGAAGCACAGATATGAAGCAGACAACCACAGGTGTAAGCGTATCCATTCCGGCTTCCAAATTAATTGAAGAAGAATATATCAGTGATGGTACGGAGAATATCTCTGTTCTGAACGGTTCTGTAAGCGACTTTATGAAGAATATTAACAGCAATCTTGTAAAAACAGAGGGCGAACTCGAATGGACTCTGGAGAATACGGATGCAAATCTTACTTTTGTACCGCATTACAGCCAGCATACACAGAGATATGGAATTTACTTTAACTACACAGCAAATTCAGGTGCATTTAATGTAACAAAGTACTTAAAGGACAAAGAAACTGCAAGATTTGAAAATGCAAAGCAGGATGTAGTACAGCCGGGTTATGGTCAGTATGAAAATGATGAAGAACATAATATGCAGGAAAGCAATTCTGTCGGTCAGACATCCGATGGAACAAGCAGATATGCGAAGCCAGGCGGATATTTCATTTATACAATGAAGACTGCTCCGAATGAGGACAATGTGCTTGAAGTAACCTTCCGCGGTGCAGATGAAGGAAAATCCATTAAAATCTCTGTTGATGGCACCGTTGTCTATGATGAAGTTCTTTCCTTCTCAAAGGCAAGGGCAGCCGTTTCCGATACGGATGAGTATACCGTAAGAATTCCGGTATCAGCAGATATGATCGGTGATAAGACTAAGGTAGATGTGAAGTTTGAAAGTGGAAAAGCAGATGAAGATTCCGCAGCCACATACAATTTCATCTATATGACAAAAGCATACAGCACAGATGCCAGCCTGGAATTAACTTCATCCGAAGGAACCGTAACAAAAGCAGACGATAAGAGTTATACCATTTCCGTAGGCAAAGATGTTACAAGTGTTGATTTGACAGCGAAAATTGCTTCTGAGTACGGATATGTAAGAGTAAATGGTTCTGTTGTAAAAGAAACACAGCCATACACCGTAGATTTAAGAAAAAATAACTTTATTACACTGACCTATACTGTTTATGCAGAAGATATGGAAACATCCGAGGATTATACAGTAAATATTCAGAAGGAAACGGATGCGGACAGCAGGGAAGATGCTGATAAGAAGCTTGCATACTTTGTAAACTGTGGTGACTACGATGTAACTACATTGTCAGAGGGCGATTTATTCGGTGTATATAATGGTGTGACAGACCAGGCATATGGAGTCGATCCGGTAACCGGAAAGAAATGGGGAATTGTAGATACCGTATCAAATCCATTAAAGAATGGAGAGGTAACAAACAATCCAGCTATGACGAATGCAGTATTTACGGATAATACATGGACCTTTGAAACCAATACATCGATAACGGATGAAAGTGATAAGACATTGACAAACCGTTATACAAAGAATCAGTGGGAAAGCGGCAAGGACAGAAAATTAAGCTATGCGTTTGAAGTGCCGGACGGAACTTATAAGGTAGAAATGTATTTCGCAGATCCATGGGGCGTTTCAAAGGATCCTATCGTATCAGCAGAAGGAAATACCGTGATTGAAAAGGCAGGTACAAATACAGCGGTAACTGCAGATGTAACGGTAACAGATGGTGAATTAAATCTTGATGTAACATCACCGGATGCAACAAAATGCCTGAATCTTTCCTACATCAAGGTATATATGCCGGAAACAACACCGGATGATGGAGGAAAAGATGACAGCACCGGAAAAGACGATACTGCCGGAAAGGATGACGGTACCGGAAAAGACGATACTGCCGGAAAGGATGACAGCACTGGAAAAGACGATACTGCCGGAAAAGATGACAGCACTGGAAAAGATAATGATGCCGGAAAGAATGACAATGCCGGAAACAGCACAACAGCCGGACAGATTGGCCAGACAGCAAAGAATGATACAACAACAGCAAAGGGTGAAAACAAGACAGCAGATGGAAGCACAAAGACAGGTGATACCGCACCAGTTGCACCGCTTGCCGCAGCTGCAGCCGCTTCACTTGGAATTGTGGCAGTGTCATTAAAGAAAAAGAAAAAAGCAGAATAAATAAACAGAATAAATAGAAAACAGCTGCAATACAGAATTTGTATTGCAGCTGTTTTGCCTTATAATAATTTATTTGCGGTAGCAAGCATTAACTTGATACGGTTTAACTGGTTTACTTCGCTGGCACCCGGATCATAGTC
>ERZ773228.532-NODE-532-length-45561-cov-13.933327_pt1 | contig 45561 bp, 35 predicted proteins | sample MGYA00580524_ERZ773228 | MGnify/ENA primary metagenome ERZ773228 (study PRJEB29015, sample SAMEA2737768) | human gut metagenome | biome: human gut; feature: human-associated habitat; material: faeces | place: China | collected 2012 ... | reverse complement strand
AGGCCCGTGACGGCGAGAAGATCGACAACATGGAGCAGGCTCTGGAGCGCGCTGTTGCCAACGGCGTGAAGAATCTGGTCGTCCAGCCCACCCACCTGATGCACGGCGCGGAGTACGACGAGATGATGGAGATGGTGGACAGCTACCGCGATAAGTTTGAGTCCGTCGCCATCGCCGAGCCTCTGCTGGGCGAGGTGGGCAGCGATGCCACCGTCATCAACGCCGACAAGGAGGCTGTCGCCAAGGCCATCACCGCCGAGGCCGTCAAGACCGCCGGTTTCGACAGTCTGGACACCGCTGCTGAGGACGGCACCGCCTTCGTCTTCATGGGCCACGGCACCTCTCACACCGCAAAGGTGAGCTACACCCAGATGCAGTCTCAGATGAACGCTCTGGGCTACAAGAACGTCTTCATCGGCACCGTCGAGGGTGAGCCGGAGGAGACTGCCTGCGAGAACGTCATCGAGGCTGTCAAGGCCGCCGGTTACACCAAGGTCGTCCTGCGTCCCCTGATGGTCGTTGCAGGTGACCACGCCAACAACGATATGGCTGGCGACGACGAGGATTCCTGGAAGAGCCAGTTCGAGGCCTCCGGCGAATTCGATTCTGTCGATTGCCAGATCGCCGGTCTGGGCGAGGTCGCTGACATCCAGCAGCTCTACGTCGCACACACCAAGGCCGCTGTCGATTCCCTGAACGGCTGAGCATAAGTTTATGATTGCCCGGAAAGGAGTGCCTTTTCGGGCAATTTCTTTTTCCGGCTGCTTTGAATTCGGGCCATTGCGTGTTATAATCTTTTCTGTAAAATAGATACTTCGAGGTATATCATCATGAAACTGAACCATAAATTTGCTCTTCTGCTGGCCGGCGCTGTGCTGGCTGGTTCTCTCACCGGCTGCGGCGCATCCGGCACCCCGGCCAGCGCTGCCGCTTCCTCCGAGGCTGCGGCTTCCTCTGCCGTGAGCGAGGCAGCTTCCGAACCGGCGGCAGAGGCCGCTCTGCCCGACGGCGTCTACACCGCCGACTTTGACACCGACAGCTCCATGTTCCATGCCAACGAGGCCAATGACGGCAAGGGAACGCTGACTGTGAAGGACGGTCAGATGACCTTCCACGTCAGCCTCGTCTCCAAGAAGATCGTCAACCTCTACGTCGGCATGGCCGCTGACGCCGAGGCCCACGAGGGCGACTGGCTCCAGCCCACCACCGACACCGTCACCTACAGCGACGGCACTTCGGATGAGGTGTACGGCTTCGACATCCCGGTGGAGGTTCTGGACAAGGACTTCCAGCTGGCCATCCTCGGCTCCAAGGGCAAGTGGTACGACCATACCGTCCGTGTCGCCAACGCCCAGCCTGCTGCGGCGGAAGCACCTGCCGACGGCACCTACACCTGTGACGTGACCCTCGAGGGCGGCTCTGGCCGCGCCACCGTGGAAAGCCCTGCGGCCCTGACCGTGGCCGACGGCAGGATGACCGCCACCATCGTCTGGTCCAGCCCCAACTACGACTATATGCTGGTGGATGGCGAAAAGTATCTGCCCACCAACACCGAGGGCAACTCTACCTTCGAGATCCCCGTTACTGCTCTCGACACCCCGCTGGATGTGGTGGGCGATACCGTCGCCATGAGCACCCCGCATGAGATCGAGTATACGCTGACCTTCGCCTCTGCATCCCTGATCGAGGCAAAGTAACGATGAAACGCCGCAATTTCCTGAAAGCCCTGCCTGCCGCCGCCCTCACCCTTGCGGGCTGCGGGCAGCACAAGACCGCCCCGGCCAATACAGCATCCCTCGTGTTCGACCACAGCTATCCGCTGGACTATGCCACCCAGTTTTCCGCCGACTGCTATGAGGGCGGCTATGTGATGATCGACATCCCGGACGCCGGGCGGTTCCTCGTCGTCCCCGAGGGGGCCGCCGAGGTGGACGACCTGCCCGAGGACGTCGTGGTGCTGCGCCAGCCGCTGGATCATATTTATCTCGTCTCCACCTCGGTGATGGACCTCTTCGTCCATCTGGACGCCCTTGACAGCATCGCCCTCTCCGGCACGAAGGCCGAGGGCTGGTATGTGGAAGAGGCCAAACAGGCCATGCAGGAGGGCCGCATCGCCTACGCGGGCAAGTACAGCGCCCCGGACTATGAGCGCATCCTTGCCGCCGGCTGCACCCTCGCCATCGAGAACACCATGGTGCTCCACGACCCCGAGGTCAAGGAGCAGCTGGAAAAGTTCGGCGTGCCGGTCCTCGTGGAGCGCTCGAGTTACGAGAGCGGCCCGCTGGCCCGGATGGAGTGGCTCAAGCTCTACGGCATCCTGCTGAATAAGACTGAGATGGCGGAAGAGGTCTTTCGCCAGAAGGTGGAGCAGGTGGCCCCTATCCTCGAGCAGGAGAACACCGGCAAGACCGCGGCCTTCTTCTCCATCACCACAAATAACCTCATCACCGTCCGCCGCACCAGCGACTATGTGGCCCAGATGGTGGGGATGGCCGGCGGCGTCTACATCTTCGACGACCTCGAGGGGGAGACGTCGGCCCAGTCCACCATCAAACTGCCGCTGGAGACGTTCTACGCCCGGGCCAGGGACGCCGACGTCCTCATCTACAACAGTACCATCGAGGGCGTGATGGAGACCCGTGACCAGCTCATCGAAAAATGTCCGATGCTGGCAGATTTCAAGGCCGTCCAGTCCGGCGACTGCTGGTGTACGGCCCAGAGCCTCTTCCAGCAGAGCATGGAGCTGGCCGACCTCATCTCGGATATGAACCTCGTCTTCACCGAGGGCTCGCCCGACCCGGCGTCCCTCCGTTTCTTACAGCGCATCGTATAAAAGGAGCTTTGTCATGACCACCACCCGCCGCCTCAGCCTCGCATACCTCGCCCTCACGGTGGGGGTCGCGGTGCTGTTTGCACTCAACCTGTTCTGGGGCAGTGTGTCCCTGACGCCCGGCGCGGTGGCGGCGGCTCTGCTGGGCCGGGGCGAAGATGCGCTGGCCGTGGGCATCGTGCTCCAGCTCCGCCTGCCCCGGGCGGTCATGGTCGTGCTGCTGGGCGCGGCCCTCTCGGCGGCGGGCTACCTCCTGCAGACCTTCTTCGCCAACCCCATCGCCGGCCCCTTCGTCATGGGCGTGTCCAGCGGCGCAAAGCTGGCAGTGGCCCTGACGATGGTGGTGTTTTTACAGCAGGGGCTGCTCACTGGCTCGGCCACCCTCATCATCGCCGCCTTTGCAGGCTCGATGGCGGCGATGGCCTTTGTGCTGGTGGTGGCCCGGCGGGTGCCGCGGATGAGCATCCTCGTCATCTGCGGCATCATGATCGGTTATATCTGCTCGGCTGTCACCGACATCGTGGTGACTTTCGCTCAGGACTCCAACATCGTCAATCTCCACAACTGGTCGATGGGCAGCTTTTCCGGCATGACCTGGGCCAATGTGGGTGCAGCGGCCTGCGTGGTGCTGCCCGCGCTGGCGGCGGCGTTCCTGCTCTCGAAGCCCATGGCGGCCTACCAGATGGGCGAGAGCTACGCCAGGAGCGTCGGCGTACCGGTGCGGGCCTTCTCGACGGCCCTCGTGCTGCTTTCCAGCCTGCTTTCCGCCTGCGTGACGGCCTTTGCAGGCCCCATCTCCTTTGTGGGCATCGCAGTGCCGCATCTGGTCAAGAACCTGCTGGGCAGCGCAAAGCCCCTTTATGTCCTGCCGGGCTGCTGTCTGGGCGGGGCAGCGTTCTGCCTGCTCTGCGACCTCATCGCCCGCAGCCTGTTCGCGCCCACTGAGCTGTCCATCAGTTCGGTGACGGCAGTTTTCGGTGCGCCGGTGGTCATCTGGCTGCTGGTGCGCCGCCAGACACAGGAGGGCCGGGAATGAGCGATCTGAAATTCTACTGCCGCGCCGAGGACCTTGCCATCGGCTACGGCAAAACGCCCCTGATGGAGCACATCGGCCTCGGCGTCGGGAAGGGGACCATCCTCACCCTCATCGGCCCCAACGGCGCGGGAAAATCCACCCTGCTCAAGACGCTGGCAGCGCAGTTGGCCCCCCAGGGGGGCGCTGTGCTGCTGGACGGCAAAAATCTCGCGGACTACTCCGGCCCGGAGCGCGCCCGCAAAATGGCTCTGATGGTGCCCCACACCCGCCGCACCGAGCTGACCACCTGCTTCGAGATGGCGTCCGCCGGGCGCTACCCCTACACGGGGCGGCTGGGTGTCCTCTCGGCAGAAGATAAGCGCCAGGTCTATGCCGCGCTGGCCCTCGTGGGGGCCGAGGCGCTGGCGGGCCGGGACTTCAACCGCATCAGCGACGGCCAGCGCCAGCGCGTCCTGCTGGCCCGGGCCATCTGCCAGCAGCCGGAGCTGATATTATTGGACGAGCCTACGTCTTTCCTCGACATCAAGGGCAAGGCCGAATTGCTGGCCATCCTGAAAAGCCTCGCTCGCGACAAGAAGATGGCCGTCATCCTGAGCCTCCACGAGCTGGAGCTGGCGCAGAAAGTTTCCGACAAGGTCGTCTGCGTCTCGGCGGCGGGCGTCTCGGACGTCATGACGCCGGAAAAGGCCTTTGCCCGGGAAAACATCTGCAAAATTTATGCTCTGACCGATGAGCAGTACGCATTCCTCTACGGCGAAGAAAAAGCGCCGGAGGAAAAGCGCCCGCTCTTTGAGCACTACGTCCGCAGCGGCCAGAAGCTCCTGCGCTGCGGCTACACCACCGGCACCTGTGCGGCGCTGGGCGCGGCGGGCGCGGCACGGCTGCTGCTCACCGGCCACACCCCCGAGACGGTGGCCCTCCGCACCCCGAAGGGCATCGTGGTGGAGGTAGAGCCCATCTTCAGCCGACTGTCCGGCGAGAGGGCCGAGTGCGCCATCCGGAAGGACGGCGGCGACGATGTGGACGTGACCACCGGTCTGCCGGTCATCGCCAGTGTTGCCCTCCGGCCCGAGCTGTCCGGCGAGGTGCGCATCCACGGCGGTGAGGGCGTGGGCCGGGTGACAAAGCCCGGTCTCGACCAGCCCGTGGGCGAAGCAGCCATCAACCACGTTCCCCGGGCCATGATAAAGGAAGCGCTGGAAAAGGAGGCCGAATCTGCCGGGTACGCGGGCGGCTTTGACGTCACCATCTCCATCGAGGGCGGGGCTGAGACGGCGAAGCGCACCTTCAACCCCCACATGGGCGTGGAAGGGGGCCTCAGCGTCCTCGGCACCAGCGGCATCGTCGAGCCCATGAGCCAGCAGGCCATCCTCGACACCATCCAGCTGGAAATGGGGCAGGCGGCGCTTCGGGCCGGAAGCCCCCGGCGGCTCATCCTCGCCCCGGGCAACTACGGCCTCGACTATCTCCACGAGAAAATGCCCGCCCTAAAGAATATCCCGGTGGTCAAGACCTCGAACTTCATCGGGGATACGATGGATATGGCGGCGGCATCCCACTTCGAAGAGGTGGTGCTGGTGGGCCACATCGGCAAGCTGGTCAAACTGGCGGGCGGCGTCATGAACACCCACTCCCGCACAGCCGACTGCCGCACCGAGCTGCTCTGCGCCCACGCCGCCCTCTGCGGTGCATCCCGGGACGTCTGCGCGGCCCTGATGAACGCGGCCACCACCGACGCCTGCATGGAGATATTAGACGGAGCAGAGATGAGAGAGCCGGTGCTGTCCAGTCTGCTGGACGCCATCCAGCTCCACCTCGACCGCCGCGCCGCCGGGGCGTTCCGGGTGGGCGCGGTACTCTTCTCGAACCAATATGGCCCGCTGGGCCAGACCAGAACTGCAAAGGAGCTGCTGGACGAATGGAAAAACGGATAGGCACTTTTTACGGCGTCAGCGTCGGCCCGGGCGACCCGGAGCTCATGACCCTGCAGGCTGTCCGCCGCCTCGAAAACTGCCCGGTCATCGCCGCGCCCCAGACCCCGAAGGGCGGGATGCTGGCGCTGGACATCGCAAAAGGTGCGGTGGAGCTGAGCGGCAAGACCATCCTGCCGCTGCGCTTCGCCATGAGCCTTGACCCGGCGGTGCAGAAAGCCGCCCACATCGAGGCGGCCCGGGCCGTGAAAGAATATCTCGACGCCGGGCAGGATGTCGCCATGCTCAACCTCGGCGACGTGTCCGTCTACGCCACCTTCGGCTACCTGCAGGAGATCTTGGAGGCCGAGGGCTGCAAGACCGTGATGCTCCCCGGCGTGACGAGCTTCTGCGCCGCTGCGGCCCGGCTGGGCCAGTCCCTGACGGGCGGCATGGAGCAGCCGCTGACCATCGCCCCGGGGCGCTGCGCCGCTGAGGTGCTGGCCGCACCGGGCGCAAAAGTGCTGATGAAATCGGGCCGTCAGCTGCCCGAGACGCTGGCCGCGCTGGCCGACGCCGGGCTTCTGAGCCGGAGCGCGATGGTCTGTAACTGCGGCCTGCCGAACGAGGAGGTCTGGCCCGACCTGACCGATTACGACCCGGCCCGGTCGGCGGGCTATTTCGCAACGATTTTGGTGAAGGAGGGGTAAGATATGGTCCATTTTGTAGGAGCCGGGCCGGGCGCGCCCGACCTCATCACCCGGCGGGGCGCAGCCCTGCTGGCCGATGCCGACTGCATCATCTACGCGGGCAGTCTCGTCAACCCGGCCCTGCTGGGGCTGGCGAAGCCCGGCTGTGCCATCTATAACAGCGCCGAGATGACGCTGGAACAGGTGCTGGACACTATCCGTGCCGCCGAAAAGGCCGGAGGAACCACGGTCCGCCTCCACACCGGCGACCCCTGCCTCTACGGGGCCATCCGGGAGCAGATGGACGCGCTGGATGCTGACGGCATCCCTTATGACGACACCCCGGGCGTGTCCAGCTTCTGCGGCGCGGCGGCGGCGCTCTGTGCCGAGTACACCCTGCCCAACGTGAGCCAGACCGTCATCATCACCCGGATGGAGGGCCGCACTCCTGTCCCTGAGGCCGAACAGCTGGAAAAGCTGGCCGCTCACGGGGCTACCATGGTCATCTTCCTCTCCATCGGGCTGGTGGACAAAGTCCAGCAGGCCCTTCTCGAGAGCGGCGGCTACCGCCCCGATACCCCTGCCGCTGTGGTCTATAAGGCCACCTGGCCCGAGCAAAAGGTGGTGCGCTGCACCGTCTCCACACTGGCCGAGGAGACCCGCAAAAACGGCATCACCAAGACCGCCCTCATCGTCGTAGGCGACTTTCTGGGCGAAAACTACGAGCGCAGCAAGCTCTATGACCCCGCCTTTACCACCGAGTTCCGGCAGGGGACGGAGGCCGGGCAGTGAGCCGGGCATATCTGGCCTTCACCGCAAAAGGCGAAGCGCTGGCCCATCGGCTGGCGGAAGCTCTGCCCGGCAGCGTGAGCCGCTGCGGCGGAGACGTGACCCTGAAAGGCTGGACGGCGGAGCATTTTGCACAGGACGAGGCCCTGATTTTTGTGGGAGCTGTGGGCATCGCGGTGCGGGCCATCGCGCCCCACTGCAGGAGCAAGGCCGCTGACCCGGCGGTGGTGGTCGTGGACGAGGGCGGGAACTTCGCCGTGCCGCTCCTGTCGGGCCATCTGGGCGGTGCCAACGCGCTGGCCCGGGCGCTGGCAAAAGCGTGCGGCGCGGTGCCGGTCATCACGACGGCCACCGACGTCAACGGCCTCTTCGCCGTGGATCTCTGGGCCAAGGCCCAGAACTGCGCTGTCCTTGAGCCGGAGCGCATCAAGCGCGTCAGCGGCGCCCTGCTGGCCGGGCAGACGGTCCGGTACTGGTCGCCGTGGCCGGTGGCGGGGGAGACCCCCGCCGGAGTGAAAAAGGCTGACGCACCCGAAGCCGCTGACTTCGCCCTGACCCTCACGCCGCAGGGCGAGGCGCTCCACCTCGTACCCCGCATCGGGGTGCTGGGGGTGGGGTGCCGCCGCGGCACGACGGCCCAGCAGCTGGAAGAAGCCTTTGCGGCGTTCTGTGCCGCGTCCGGTCTTAGCCCGGCGGCGGTCTGCGCAGCTGCCAGCATCGACCTGAAAAAAGATGAACCGGGGCTTGCAGCGTTCTGCAAAGCCCACGGCTGGCCCATCACGTTCTATCCGGCCGACGAACTGCGGGCCGTGCCGGGACAGTTCACCCCGTCGGCCTTTGTGGCAAGTGTCACCGGCGTGGACAACGTCTGTGAGCGCTCGGCGGTAAAAGCCTCGGGCGGGATGCTCCTTCTGCCCAAAACGGCAGGCGGCGGCGTGACGCTGGCGCTGGCCGTCCGCCCCTTTGCACCCGATTGGAGGACAGAGCAATGAGTGAGAGTAAAAAGACCGTGTTCGTCGTGGGGCTTGGCCCCGGCGGCGGACAGTTTCTGACCGTGCAGGCGCAGAGCGCCTTGCAGCAGGCCGAGGTGTTGTGCGGCTATACGGTCTACATCGACCTTGTGCGTCCCCTCTACCCGGAAAAAGAGTGCTACACCACCGGCATGACCCGGGAGATCGACCGCTGCCGCTGGGCGCTGGATACCGCCCGGGCGGGTCGGGACGTGGCGCTGGTCTGCTCCGGCGACGCCGGGGTCTACGGCATGGCCAGCCCGCTGCTGGAGCTGGCCGAAGAGTACCCGGACGTCAACGTGGAGGTCGTCCCCGGCCTGACCGCCGCCCTCAGCGGCGGCGCGGTGCTGGGTGCGCCGCTGGCCCACGATTTCTGCGTCATCTCGCTGTCGGACCGCCTCACGCCGTGGGAGGTCATCGAAAAGCGGCTGGCCTGCGCCGCTCAGGGCGATTTCGCGCTGGCGCTGTATAATCCCTCCTCCAAGGGCCGCCCGGACTATCTGCGCCGGGCCGTGGACGTCCTGCTGGCGAACGGCAAAGCCCCGGACACCCTCTGCGGCTCTGTGCGGAACATCGGCCGGGAAGGGCAGGAAAAGCACATCCTGCCTCTCAGCCAGCTCCGGGATACCGAGGTGGATATGTTCACCACCGTCTTTGTGGGCAGCGCCGCCACCCGCGCGCTGAGCGGGCGGATGGTCACGCCGAGGGGGTACCGCCGATGAACGTCGTCGTTTTCAGCGGCACCACCGAGGGGCGGGAGCTTTCCCGCCAGCTGGCGGCGCTGGGCATCGAAGTCACCGTCAGCGTGGCCACCCCGCTGGGGCAGGAAGAGCAGGGGAGCACCCCCGGCGTCACCGTCCGGTGCGGGCGGCTCCTGCCCGATGAGATGGCCGCGCTCTTGGGGGATGCCGCCCTCTGCATCGACGCCACCCACCCCTACGCAGTGGAGGCGACCAAAAACATCAAAGCAGCGGCAGAGAAGGCCGGGGTAGGATACCTCCGCCTGCTGCGCCCGGCCAGTCCGCTGCCGGAAAACTGTCTCGTCTTTGAGAGCGCAAAGCAGGCGGCAGAAGCATTGGCCGCAGAAGAGGGGAATCTTCTGCTGGCCACCGGGGCCAAGGAGCTGGCGCAGTTTGCGGCCATCCCGCCCGAGCGGCTCTACCCCCGTGTCCTGCCCACGCTGGAAAGCATCGCAGCCTGTGAGGCGGCGAACATCCCCCATCGCAACATCATCGCCATGCAGGGCCCCTTCAGCTTTGCCCTCAATCAGGCCATGATGGAGCAGTTCCATATCCGCTGGCTCGTCACAAAGGACGGCGGCGCAGCCGGAGGCTTCGACGAAAAAGCCGCCGCTGCCTCTGCTGCCGGGGCGCAGCTGGTGGTCATCCGCCGCCCGCCCGAGCAGGGCGAGACGGCTTCCGAGGTGCTGAAACGCTGCAAGGAGATGATAAGATGAACGTGACACTCATCGGCATGGGCTCCGGCCAGCCGGAGAACCTGACCCTTCAGGGCCTGGCCGCACTGCGGCAGGCCGACCTCATCCTGGGCGCACGGCGTCTGCTGGCAGTTCTGCCTGCCGGCTGCACCGAGAACCGCGCCGCCGCCTATCGCCCCGACGAGGTGGCAGACCTGCTGCAGACTTCCGGCGCAGAGAACGCCGTGCTGGTCTACAGCGGCGACACCGGCTTTTACTCCGGCGCGTCTGCCATGATGGAAAAGCTGGAGGCCCTCGGCGTCCGCGCCCGGGTGCTGCCCGGCCTTTCCAGCATCCAGCTGCTGGCGGCGGCGCTGGGCCGTCCGTGGCAGGGGTGGAACCTTGTTTCGGCCCATGGCCGCACCTGTGACCCGGTGGCCGAGTGTATGCAGGGCAGACCCACCTTCTTCCTCACCGGCGGCAGCGAAGACCCCGCCACCCTCTGCGCCCAGCTGGCGGCAGAGGGCTTCGGGGACGTGCAGGCTGTTGTGGGCCAGTGCCTCGGCACGCCGAAAGAGAAGATCTTCCGCGGCAGCGTCAAAGAGCTGGCCGCAGGCCGCTTCAACAGCCTGAGCGTCCTTCTCGTGGAGGCGGCGGAGGTGCTGCCCCGCCGCGCCCCGGGCCTGCCGGACGAAGCCTTCGAGCGGGGTGACGTTCCCATGACCAAGCAGGAAGTCCGGGCCGCTGTGCTGGCGAAGCTGGCCGTCCGCCCGGAAGACATCCTGTGGGACGTGGGGGCCGGGACGGGCAGCGTCAGCGTGGAGCTGGCATTGGCCGCGCCCCGGGGCCGGGTCTACGCAGTGGAGTGCAGGCCGGAGGGCTGTGCGCTCATCAAAGCCAACCGCGAAAAATTCAGGACCCGGAACCTCGTCCTCGTGGAGGGGCTTGCCCCCGCCGCGCTTTCGGACCTGCCCGCGCCGGACGCTGTCTTTATCGGCGGCAGCAAGGGCAGCCTTGCCGCCATCGTGGACGCCGCGCTGGATAAGAACCCCGACGCCCGCATCTGCGTGTCGGCCATCGCCCTTGAGAGCCTTTCGGCGGCGGTGGCCGCGCTGACGGCCAAAGGCCGGACCGTGCAGGTGAGCCAGATCGCCGTCAGCCGGGCCAGGGCCGTGGGCGGACTGCACCTCATGATGGCCCAGAACCCCATCTACCTCATCACAGGAGAATGACATGATACAGTTTCTGCTGGCGGCGCCCCGCTCGGGCAGCGGCAAGACCACCATGACCTGCGCCCTGCTCATGGCGCTGAAGCGGCGGGGCTGTGCGCCCTGCGCCTTCAAGAACGGGCCGGACTACATCGACCCCATGTTCCACCGGGCCGTGCTGGGGGTGGAGAGCCGCAACCTCGACCTCTTTTTTTCTGCGCCCGAGACGGTGCGCACCCTCTACGCGAAGGGTGCCGCCGGACACGGTGCGGCGGTGTGCGAGGGGGCTATGGGCTTTTACGACGGCCTCGGGGGCGTCAGCGACAGGGCCAGTGCGTGGCATCTGGCCGACACGCTGGGTCTGCCGGTACTACTGGTGGCAGAGCCGAAAGGTCAGAGCCTGACGCTGGCCGCAGAGTTGAACGGGCTCGTAAACTTCCGCACTCCTAGTCACATCGCAGGCATCCTGCTGAACAACTGCACGGCACGGATGCACGCTCTGCTGGCCCCGATGCTGGAAGAAGAGACGGGTCTTCCGGTGCTGGGCTTTCTGCCGAAACTCCCGGAGGCCGTCATCGGTTCCCGCCATCTGGGCCTCTACACGGCGGCGGAAGTGGAAAATTTACAGCAGAAGCTGGCCCTTCTGGCCGACGCGGTGGAGGAGCACATCGACTGGCCCCGCCTGCTGGCCCTCTGCGAAAAGGAGCCGCCCGTCCTGCCGGTGCAGCCGGAGACGCCTCCGGCCCGCGTCCGCATCGCCGTGGCGCAGGACGAGGCGTTCTGCTTCGCCTACGCCGAGACGCTGGAAGCCTTCCGGGACGCCGGGGCAGAGGTGGTCTTTTTCAGCCCCCTCCGCGACACGGCTCTGCCGGAAAACATCGGCGGGCTGTATCTGCCCGGCGGCTACCCGGAACTTCACGCAAGAGAATTGAGTGAAAATACCTCGCTTCTGCGCGAGATAAAGCAAAAAATCGAGTCCGGTCTGCCCACAGCGGCCGAGTGCGGAGGCTTCCTCTATCTGGGGCAGAGCCTCACGGACGCCGAGGGGCAGAGCTGGCCGATGGCGGGCGTTCTGCCGGGCGAAGCAAAAGATGCCGGACGTCTCGTCCGCTTCGGCTACGCCACGCTGAGCGCAGACTCGGACAGTCTGCTCTTCCGGGCCGGGGAGAGCTTTCCCATCCACGAATTCCACCACTGGGATTCCACCGTCAACGGCGTGGCTCTCGCGGCAAAAAAGCCGGTGGGCGGCGCAGAGTGGCGGTGCGGATCTGTAAACGAGCATTTCTATGCGGGCTTCCCGCATTTGTACTGGGCGGGTACGCCCCTGCCGCAGCGCTTTGCCGCCGCGGCTGAAAATTACAGGAGAGACCATGACTGAGACAGAACTCGCCGCCCTCTGTGCGGCCATCACGCCGCCGGACGAAGCCGCCCGGGCGGCGGCGCACGCCCACTGGGCCAGCCTTGCAAAGCCGCTGGGCGGGCTGGGCGGATTGGAAACGACCATCGAGGACGCCGCCGCCCTCACCGGCAGCGCAAAGCTGGATATTTCCCGCCGGGCGGTGCTGGTGCTCTGCGCCGATAACGGTGTGGTGGCCCAGGGCGTCAGCCAGACCGACAGCAGCGTGACCCGCGCCGTGGCTGAGAACCTCGCCGCCCGCCGCACCAGCGTCTGCCGGATGGCACAGACCGCCCGGTGCGAGGTGGTGCCGGTGGATATGGGCATTGCGGGCGACCCGGTCCCGGGCGTCCTCGACTGCCGCATCGCCCCCGGCACAGCGGACTTCACCCTCGGCCCGGCTATGAGCAGGGCTGAAGCTGTGGAGGCCATCGGCAGGGGCATCCGGCTGGTGCAGGAGCAGAAGAAAGCGGGCGTCGGCCTGCTGGCTACCGGTGAGATGGGCATCGGAAACACCACGACATCCAGCGCCGTGGCTGCTGTGCTGCTGGGCCAGCCCGTCGAAGTGATGACGGGCCGGGGCGCGGGCCTTTCGGACGAGGGGCTTGCCCGGAAGATCGACGCCATCCATCGCGGCATCGCAAAAAATCAGCCCGACTCTGCCGATGCACTGGACGTGCTGGCGAAGCTGGGCGGTTTCGATATTGCCGGGCTCTGCGGCGTCTTCCTCGGCGGTGCGCTGGAAGGTGTGCCGGTGCTGGCCGACGGTTTCATCAGCTGTGTGGCGGCGCTCTGCGCTGTCCGGTTCTGCCCGGCAGCGGCCAAGGCTGTTTTTGCAAGCCATTGCTCCACCGAGCCGGCCGCAAAGCTGGTGCTGGACGCTCTGAACAAAAAAGCCCTTATTACGGCGGGCCTGCATCTGGGCGAAGGCACCGGCGCGGTGGCCGCCATCCCGCTGTGGGATATGGCGCTGGCCGTCTACGATGGTTGTTATTCCTTTGAAGAGGGCGGCATCGAAGCCTACACGCCGCAGGAAGGCGAAGGATGCTGACGCTGGTGCTCGGCGGCGCGGCCAGCGGCAAAAGCGCCTACGCCGAGAGCCTTGTGCTTAAGACCGGCCTGCCCCGCTATTACCTCGCCACCATGCAGGTCTGGGATGCCGAGTGCGCCGCCCGGGTGGAAAAGCACCGGAAAATGCGGGCACAAAAGCAGTTCGAAACGCTGGAATGCCCGCTCCACCTCGACCGTCTGGCTCTGCCCGACCGGGGGACCGTCCTGCTGGAAGACCTCGGCAACCTCGTCGCCAACGAGCTTTACAGCCCCGGCGGGGCAGGAAAGCACACCGCCGAGGCCGTTTTGGCCGGGCTGGAACGTCTCGCCGCCGGGTGTGATAACCTTATCGTCGTATCGAACGAGGTGTTCAGCGGCGGTGCCGACTACGCAGGCGACACCGACCAGTATCTGCTGGCGCTGGCGCAGGTGAACAACGCCTTCGCCGCCCGGGCGGACAACGTCTGCCGGGTGGTCTGCGGCCTGCCGGTGTACTACAAAGGGGGAGAAAAGCTGTGACTGTTTTGCAGACCATCGCGGTGGCCTTTGCGATGTTTTCGGCCCTGCCGGTGCCGCAGTTCGAGTGGAACGAAAAAAATATGCGATACGCCATGTGTGCCTTCCCCCTCATCGGGCTGGTGTGCGGCGGGCTGTGGTGTCTCTGCGGCGTCCTGCCCCTGCCGGAGCTGGCCCGGGCGGCGGCGTTCTGCCTCGTGCCGGTGGCCGTCACCGGCGGTATCCATCTCGACGGCTATGCCGACACTTCGGACGCCCTCTCGAGCTACGGTGACCGCGAAAAAAAGCTTGAAATCCTGAAAGACTCCCACTGTGGGGCCTTCGCTGTCATCCGGCTGTGCTGCTACTTTGTGGCTTACTTCGGCCTCTGCGGTAGTGTGCGGTTCACGCCCCGGGCGGGCCTGTGCTGGACGCTGGCGCTGGTGCTGGAGCGGGCGCTGTCGGGCTTTGCCGTGGCGGCGTTCCCGCTGGCGAAAGACACCGGCCTCGCCCATACTTTTGCCACAGCGGCCGACAAGCAGACCGTCCGCCGCTTCCTCTGCGGCCTGTCGGCGCTGCTCATCCTGGCGCTGACGGCGCTGGGCGGCGGCGGGCTGGCGGCGGCGGCGCTTCTGGCGATGTGTCGCTATTATTTCGTGGCCAAAAGGCAGTTTGGCGGCATCACCGGCGACCTGGCCGGGTGGTTTTTACAGCGGGCCGAGCTGTGGATGCTGGCGGCGCTGGCCGTCAGCCAGTGGGGAGGAGTGCTGTAAATGATGTTTATCACAGGGCCGCTCTACAGCGGCAAGCGCACCTTTGCGCGGAACTTCCGGGGCAGCGTCATCGCCGATGTGCAGGACGCCGCTGCCGAGACTCAGACCCCGGAGCAGCTCGAAACGCTGGCCCGGGAGCTGGCGGAATATGATATTGTCATCGCCACCGAGGTCGGCGGCGGTGTTGTCCCGATGGATGCTGAGGAGCGCGCCGGGCGGGAGGCCGCCGGACGGCTGGCCTGCCTGCTGGCAGAGCGCGCCGACTGCGTGGTGCAGATGTTCTGCGGCATCCCGACGGTATTGAAAGGAGAATTACCCCAATGTTGATCTATCTGCTGCGTCACGGCCTGACCGAATACAACGCCCAGAAGCGCTATCAGGGCCAGCGCGACATCCCGCTCTCGGCGGAGGGCCTGAGCCAGCTGCGCCGGGCCGACATCGACCCGAAGGTGGTCTATATCACCCCGCTGCAGCGGACGGCCCAGACGGCCCGGGTGCTCTTCCCGGAGGCAAAACTCGTGGTCGTGAAGGACCTGCAGGAGATGTGCTTCGGCAGCTTCGAGGGCAAAAACTACGTCGAGATGGAGCACGACGCCGATTATCAGGCGTGGGTGCAGGCCAACTGCGAGAGCAAATGCCCCGACGGTGAGCGGAAGGACGACTTCTCGAACCGCATCTGCAATGCCTTCTCTGCTCTGGTGGACAAGGCGCTGGCCGACGGCGAAGAGCTGCTGGTCATCCTGGCTCACGGCGGCACCCAGATGGCGGCCATGGAGCGGTACGCCCTGCCCAGGCGCGATTATTATGCGTGGTGCGGCCCCAACGCGGGCGGCTATGTGCTGGACGCCGCCGACTGGGCCGAGAAGCGCCAGCTCCGCCTCGTGAAGACTGTGCAGTACACGAAAGACGCGGAGGCCGGCGTATGATGACCGTCTGGGCTGTGCTGGGAGGCTTCGAGCTGGATGCCATTTTCGGCGACCCGGCATGGCTGCCCCACCCGGTGGTGTACATGGGCAAAGCCATCTCCCGGCTGGAGAAATTCCTCCGCGCCCGCCTGCCCAAAACGCCTCAGGGCGAGCTGCTGGGCGGCGCGGTGCTGGCGTTCTGCCTGCCGGTAGGAACGCTGCTGTTCACGGGCCTTGTCTGCTGGGGCGCGGCGATGCTTCACCCCCTGCTGGGGCTGGCCGTGCAGATGTTCTGGTGCGGGCAGGCGCTGGCCGCAAAGGGGCTGGTGCAGGAGAGCACGAATGTCTATGTCGAGCTGAAAAAAGGCAGCCTGCCCGCCGCCCGGAAGGCTGTGAGCCGCATCGTGGGCCGCGACACGGAAGCCTTGACTGCCGAGGGCGTGACCAAAGCGGCGGTGGAGACGGTGGCCGAGAACGCCAGCGACGGCGTCATTGCGCCTTTGCTTTATATGCTGCTGGGCGGTGCGCCGCTGGCCCTGACCTACAAGGCCATCAACACCATGGACAGTATGCTGGGCTACAAAAACGAAAAATATCTCTACTTTGGCCGCGCCGCTGCAAAACTGGACGATGTGGCAAACTATATCCCGAGCCGTCTGGCGGCGCTGCTCTGGATCATGGCGGCGGCGTTCACCCGCAATGACGCCAAGGGCGCGTGGCGTATCTGGCGGCGGGACCGCCGCAATCACGCCAGCCCCAACAGCGCCCAGACCGAGAGCGCCTGCGCAGGCGCTCTGGGCGTCCAGCTGGCCGGGCCGGCCTATTATTTCGGGGAATATTATCCGAAGCCCACCATCGGCGATCCGCTGCGGCCCATCGAGCCGGAGGATATTCTGCGGGCAGATCGGATGATGTATGTAGCCAGCGGGTTTGCGCTGGCGTTTGGATGTGCGATACGGGGGTTCTTGGGATGAAACAACTGGTCCACGGCGGTGACTGGATGGGCTACCGCGAACGCTTTGGCCGCGACGCGCTGGATTTTTCGGCGAACGTCAGCCCACTCGGTCTGCCCGAAGGGGTGGCGCAGGCCATCCGGGATGCACTGCCTCTGGCCGACCGCTACCCCGACCCCCTCTGCCGTACCCTGCGGGCGGCGCTGAGCCTAGCCGAGGGTGTGCCGCAGGAGCATATCCTCTGCGGCAACGGCGCGGCAGACCTCATCTTCCGGCTGGTCTGGGCCGTAAAGCCCCATAAGGCGCTGGTGACAGCCCCGACTTTTGCCGAGTACGCCTCTGCATTGGATACGGTGGGGTGCGAAGTGAAACGCTTCTTCCTCGATGAAACGAATGATTTCGCCCCGACGGACGCCCTCGTGGACGCCGTGGACGAGAGCATCGACATGGTGTTCCTCTGCCAGCCGAACAACCCGACGGGGCAGCTGGCCTCACCCGAACTGGTGAAAAAGTTGCTGCGCCGGTGCGGGGAGTGCCGCACGATTTTGGCCGTAGATGAGTGCTTTCTGGACTTTCTGCCCGACGCCGACGGGTGGACCGCGAAGCCTCTGCTGGAAAGTGGGAACCTCGTCATCCTGAAAGCTTTCACCAAGCTCTACGGCATGGCCGGCGTCCGGCTGGGTTACTGCCTCTGCGGCGACGAAACGCTTCTGGAAAAAATGCAGACAGCGGGCCAGCCGTGGGCCGTGTCCAGTCTGGCGCAGGCGGCAGGCGTCGCGGCCCTGAAAGAAACCGCTTATGTGGACGAGGTACGCGCCCTTATCGCCCGGCAGCGGCCCGTTCTGACGGCGGGCCTGCGGGCGCTGGGCCTGCGGGTCATCGATGGAAAGGCGAACTATCTGCTCTTCCGCGCGCCCGCCGACCTGAACGAGAGGCTTCGCCCGCGGGGAACACAGGTGCGCAGCTGCGCGAATTATCCGGGCCTCGGGCCGGAGTGGTACCGCACGGCGGTGCGCACGGCCCCCGAGAACGCCCGGCTGCTGGAACTTATGAAAGAGGTGCTGGGATGAGCAGGGCAAAATGCATCATGGTGCAGGGTACGATGAGCGGTGCAGGCAAAAGTCTGCTCTGCGCGGCGCTCTGCCGCATTTTTGCGCAGGACGGCCTGCGCGCCGTGCCGTTCAAGAGCCAGAACATGGCTCTGAACAGCTTCGTCACCAAAGACGGCCTCGAGATGGGCCGGGCGCAGGTGGTGCAGGCGCAGGCCGCCGGTGTTGAGCCGGACGTGCGGATGAACCCCATCCTCCTGAAGCCCAGCAGTGACGTGGGCAGTCAGGTCATCGTCAACGGCGAGGTGCGGGGCCAGATGAAAGCGTCGGAGTATTTCCGCACGAAACGGCAGCTGGTGCCGGACATCCTGAAGGCATATGACAGCCTCGCCGAGGAGGCTGACGTCATTGTCATCGAGGGCGCGGGCAGCCCGGCGGAAATCAACCTCAAGAGCGAGGACATCGTGAACATGGGCCTCGCCGAGATGGTGGACGCGCCGGTGCTTCTGGTGGGCGACATCGACCGGGGCGGCGTGTTCGCCCAGCTATACGGCACGGTGGAGCTGCTGGAAGAAAAAGAACGCCGGCGCATCAAGGGACTCGTAATCAATAAATTCCGTGGAGACGTAGAAATTCTGCGCCCCGGCCTTTCGATGCTGGAAGAAAAGACCCATCTGCCCGTGGTGGGCGTCGTACCGTACCTGAAGGTGGACATCGAGGACGAGGATTCCCTGAGCCAGCGCCTCGAGATGCGGGACGGCAAAAAGCCGCTGGATGCGGCTATCATCCGTCTGCCGCATCTGTCCAATTTTACGGACTTCATGCCGCTGGAACAGCACCCGCTGCTGGGTGTGCGGTATGTTTCGAACACTCATGAGCTGGGCGCACCCGACCTCATCCTGCTGCCGGGCACGAAAAACACGGTGGACGACCTGCTCTGGCTGCGGCAGTGCGGGCTGGAAACGGCTCTGCTCAAGCTGGCCGCGAAAGGCACGCCGGTGCTGGGCGTCTGCGGCGGCTACCAGATGCTGGGCCAGACCCTCGACGACCCCACCGGCAGCGAGAGCGGCCGGCCGCAGACTCTGCGGGGGCTGGGTCTGCTGCCCACCCGGACCGTGTTCAGCGAGCAGAAGCGCCGCGCACAGGTCAAAGCGACCGCCGCCGCCGCCCCCTTTGCGGGTGCAGAGCTGGAAGGCTACGAGATACACACCGGCGTGACCGAGGCTGAGGGCGAACCCTTCGCCCACTACCCCGACGGGGGCCGGGAGGGCTGTGTGCAGGGCAATGTGTTCGGCACCTACCTCCACGGTCTGTTCGACACTGGCACGCTGACCGAGGCGCTGGCGGGCTGGCTCTGCCGCCGGAAGGGCATCGACCCCTCCGACGCGGCCCTCATCCCGATGGAAGAGTACCGCCGCCAGCAGTTCGACATCCTGGCCGACGGTGTGCGCGGGGCGCTGGATATGGACGCGGTGTATGCCGCGATGGGAATGGAGAAGCGCTGAATGGAACAGGGACTTTTGCATCTGTACTGGGGCTACGGAAAGGGGAAGACCACCGCCGCTATGGGTCTTGCGCTCCGTGCGCTGGGGTCCGGGAAGCGGGTGGTCATCGTCCAGTTTTTGAAGGGCGGGAACAGCGGCGAGATACCGCTTCTGGCCCAGCTTGGCGCGGAGATCTACCGGGGCAAGGCCGGGCAGAAATTCGTCTTTCAGATGACGCCGGAGGAAAAGGCCGCGACCCGGGAACTGCAAAACCAGAACCTCGCCGCCGCCATAGCACAGCCTGCCGACCTGCTGATACTGGACGAAGCCGGGAGCGCAGAAGAGCTGGATATGGTGGACGTCGATCTATTAAAAAAGGCCGTTTTGGAGCGGCCTGCTGGGTGTGAGTGCGTCCTGACGGCCCACACGCCGCCCCAGTGGATGCTGGACGCCGCCGACTACTCCACCGAGATGAAATGCCACCGCCACCCCTACCAGAAGGGGATAAAAGCACGAAAGGGGATAGAATATTGACGCCGCAACATCATTTACCTGCTGACATTGAGCGGACGAGCTTCCACATCATCACCGAAGAGCTGGAAATGATGGGCATGACCCCGCCGCCCGAGCACGAAGCCGTGGTCAAGCGGGTCATCCACACCACCGCCGACTTCGACTATGCGCGGAATCTCCACTTCACCCCCCGCGCGGTGGAGCAGGCCGTCAAGGCCCTCCACGCCGGGGCCGTCATCGTGACCGATACAAACATGGCGCTGGCCGGCATCACCAAGCCCGGTCTGGCGAAGCTGGGCGGCACGGCCTGCTGTTATATGGCTGACCCCGAGGTGGCCGCCGCCGCAAAAGAGGCAGGCACCACCCGGGCCGTCGCAGCGATGAAAAAGGCAGCGCAGGAGCATCCCGGGGCCATCCTCGCCGTCGGCAACGCGCCCACGGCTCTGCTGACGATTGCAGAACAAATCGAAAGCGGCCTGCGGCCCGCACTGGTCATCGGTGTGCCGGTGGGCTTTGTGAACGTGGTGGAGAGCAAGGAGCGGCTCTTCGCCGTCTGCGAAAAGCATGATGTACCGGCCATCGTGGCGATGGGCCGCAAGGGCGGCAGCAACGTCGCTGCGGCCATCTGCAACGCCCTTATCTACTCCGCCGCCGAAATGCTCGACCCCTCGGCCCGGGGGTGGAAGTGAGCGATAAGTTTTGGAGGAGCGCAATGAACCCTACAAGAAAGACCGATGAAAGCTTTTACCGGCTGTTTTCCGCGTCTCACACCGTTTCAGAGCATCTGACCAAGCGGGAGGACAGCGAGCTGCGCGATAAATACGACCACAACGCGTTCTGCTATTACAGCCAGCCCTCGGTAGATGAAGTCCGGGCCGCGCTGGCCTACCAGAAAGAGCGGGGAGACACCTTCCTCAAGCTGGAAGGGTACGAGCCGCTGGCCGATGCATTCGGCATGGAGTGCGAAGAGACCCTGACGATGGTTCTGCCCCCGGAAACAGACATCCGCAGCTGGAAAACGAACCCGGACGTCTCGATCAAGGCCCCGGACGCAGACCAGCTGGAACAGCACGAACTGAAATACTACGGCCCGTTGTACGGAGATGATTTTACCGTGCGGAACAACCGGAACCTCCGGGAAAAGCTGACCTACCTCGGCGCGTATCTGGGCGGGAAGCTGGTGGGTGATTGCTATATTTTCGCATCCGATGGGTATGTCTGCATGGACGGCCTGCTGGTGGACGAGGATTTCCGGCACCAGTACATCGCCATGACCCTGATGAAGCATATTGCCGAAAAGGCGCAGGAGCGCGGAGAGATCCTGTATCTTCACGCTGACTCCGAGGATACACCGAAGGAACTGTATGCGAAGATGGGATTTCAGGCCGTTGACAAGCTCTATGAATATCTCTGCACCGATTTCTCGAAACTGAAAATATGAACGAATGCGCGCCGGATACGGCGATGGGCCTCCCAATGCGGGAGGCCTTTCTGTTACACCGTCGCCAGCACGGCGAGGATGCTCTGCCAGCGTTTGTTCTCGACCACAGGTGCACGGCGGACGGGCCGGGACTGTACAGGCTGAGGCCGCTGAGCCGTCTGGGGCAGGGGAGCAAAAAGCGCAGACTGCCATGCGGCGGCAAGCTGCATGGCCTCCGGGCAGCTCTGCAGGGTGCGGCGCTCGGCCCCGGCGAGGTAGTCGCCCAGCCAGCAGAGGATGGCCGCGATGTTCAGCTGCTCTGCAGCGCGGGTGCTCCAATAGCTCCAATGGGCGGGACGGCCCACGAACCGCTCCACCGTGATGAACGCACCCTCCCGGGCAGCAGAAGGGGAGACCGTCCCACAACCACCGGCAGTATGGGCCAGAACATCCAGAATGCGCGCCATCCGGCCGCTGTCGAGGGCGTCGTCCCGGACAAAAGCAGAGAAATCCGTCTGGGCCAGCAGACCGTCGGCGGTGGCGGGGAAGCGCCCCGTCAGCTCGCCCGAGGCGTTGTGGCAGCTCTGCCACCCTTTGCGGACGAGCTGGAAGTTCAGCTTCTGACGTCCCATCGTGGAATAAAACACCCGGGCCTTGCCGCTGACCGGCTCCTGCCGCAGCTCGAGATAAGCGTCTGCGCCTCCGAGGTCTTGGACCTTGACGCTGAACACAAGGCGGTACTCAGGCTTCTGGCTGGACATGGCAAGATGCATCTCTTCAAAATAACGTGCGGCATCCATAGCGGTTCTCCTTCCTGTGGGCGCGGGGTGATGTGTAGGCGTGCGGCCCTTCGTTGGTTGTAGTATATCATAAATTGCGCCAGAATACAACTATAAGTTTGCAAATAAACCAAAAAACTTTTTGGTTTTTCTGCAATGCAAAACAAGATGGTTGTGAGTGACAACAAAAATACGGGGCCGCTGGCAGCAGATACAACTGCACAGCGGCCCCGTACATTATTATGATTCAGTCGCCCAGCTCCCGTATCTCGTTCTGGATGAGTCGGCCTGCGGCCCGGGCCAGCTGGTCCATGCCCCGGATGCGGGCCATGTTCTTGCTGTAGATGCGGGAGGCGTCGGCGGCGCTGGCGTCTTCGCCCATAAAGACGGCGGAGACTCGCAGACCCTTCCGCTGCAGCGCCCGCACCTCGGCGGCGGCGTCCTCCACGCCCGCGCTGCCGCCGTAGTCGCGGCCCAGCGGGTCATCGGGAGAGGGCGGGATGCGGCGGCTGTCGTTGGGGGAAGCGTCCGTCAGGAGGATGAGCAGGTGCCGCGCGGCGGGGCCGGGGTCGAAGCCGATGAGGTCGCCTGCGGCCCGCAGAGCCAGACCGTCCCGGTTCCAGCCCGAGGCGAAATACTGGCAGATGCCCTGTAAGCTCTTCTCCTTGAAGCCCTTGAGCACCCGCAGGACGGTGTAGCCCCGCAGGCTGGAAAAGCAGCTCACCCGCACCGGGATGCCGCAGGCCGCGAGGCTCTGGGCGAGGATAGACCCCTGCGCCGCGATGACCTCCTGACAGTGGAGGCGGGAAGCCGAAGCATCCAGCAGCAGGTCAACGGTGAAGGACGAGTGGTTCTCTTCCTCCGCACAGCGGAACACCCGGTCGTCGTCCATGACGGTGCGCCAGACCCGCTCCGGGTCGAGGTTACCGCTGCGGGCGACCCGGGCGTTGGGCTGCTGGTGGACGAGGATGCAGTTGCGTATCTGTTCGGTCAGCCGCAGCACGACGCTGCGGTGAAGCTCGAGATTTTTCGAATAGTACGCCCGGTTCCGCTCAGCCTGAAGCTGGGCCTGTTCGGCCAGGTGCTTTGCCTCGGGGGTAGGGGCCTGCTCCGGGCTGGGGACGCCGGAGGCAAACCAGAGGTGACAGCCCAGATGCTCCCCGGTGCAAAGCTCCTGCTCGGCCTTCCGCAGCCGTTCGGGCGGGTAGAGCGACCGGCCAAAGCAGCTTTCGATGTAGGCGCGGTCTTCCTCGGCGCGCTGGCGCAGGGTGATGTGGGCCAGCCGCTTGTCGGCGTGGATGCCGCTGCCGGAGGCGTCCACCGAGCCGGAATGCTCCACCGTCACCCGGTCGGTCTTTATCATCTGGGTGGGCATGGTGCGGGTCATGAGGGACGCCAGCAGACCGTCCAGATGGAGATGCAGCCCGGCCTTCTGATGCACCGTGCCGTTGAACAGCTCGAATTTGGCGTAGACGGCCAGCAGTGCGGCTTTCAGCTCGTCCGGCTTCGGGGGCGTCTCGGGACTGAGGGCGGCGTCGAGATTCTTTTCGTAGGGGGTCATGACCGGCGGCGTGCGCCCCTGCACAGCCCGCCAGCGCGCGGCCTGCATGGAGTAGACCAGCTGGTTCTTCGCCATCCACTCCTGCCGCGAGAGCTTGTACTGGATGCCGAAAAAGTAGTCCGCATGGGCGCGGCGGAGGGCCGAAAGCACCGGGCGGCGGGGCAGTTCCAGCGCGTAGGCCGCGCTCTCGAGGTAGAGCCAGGTCAGATCGTCCAGCATGGCCTGCCGGATGTCGCCCTCCCATGCGTCAAAGAGGCTGCGCACCAGCTCGTCGCCGTAGTATTTGTGGACCAGCCCCACGACGCAGTTCATGTAAAAATCAATGGTGCCGTCGGTGTTCCGGGCGAGGAACAGCGGCTCGAAGCCGTAAGCTCCTGCCGCTGCCCACACCTGATTGGCGGCCCGCCGCTCTTCGGCGGTGTAGCTCTGCGCTTCCATAAAAACGCCCCTTTTAATCGAAGAGCTTTGCGGCGGTGAGCTGGGCCGGGATGCGGGCGGCAATGGCATCCCGGATGAGGCCCTGTTCGTAGGAGTCGAAGGCTTTGTTGGTGATGCCCATGTCCAGCGCAGCCCCGGCAGCGACGCCCCGGCGCATCAGGCGCAGGGCGTCCAGCATACCGCGCAGGTCGAGAGCTTTGGTGGAGATCTCTGCGCTGTCGCACTTTTTCTGCAAATCGAGGAAGAGCAGGGCAAACTGCCTGACGTACTTGCTGTTCAAATCGGGGAACTGGGTGCGCAGGAGCTTTTCGAGGTTCTCCTCGGTGATGGTGGGCATCTGGATGACCACGAAGCGGGAGGTGAGGGCCTCGTTCAGCTCACGGGTGCCGGCGTAGCCGTAGTTCATGGTGGCGATGAAGCGGGTCTCCTCGGCCAGCGGGATGCGCTCGTAGCCCGGCACATCGATGGCGCGGCGGAAATCCAGCACCGCGTGCAGGACGGCCAGCGCCTCGTTTTTGGCCATGTTGATCTCGTCCAGAACGCCGAAGCCGCCGCTCTGGGCGCAGCGGTAGACCGGGCCGGGGCGGAACTTGACCTGTCCGCCCTCAAAGGTGTCCATGCCGATGAGGGACGCCGCGTCCATATTGACGTGGAACGAGATGTCCCACGCGGGGCGTCCGAAGGCGGCGGCGAGGTTTTCGGCCAGCACGTTCTTGCCGGTGGCCTTGCCGCCCGCCAACAGCAGGTTTTCGCCGCAGAGCAGGGCGGCCAGCGCCTGCTCCCACACCTCTCTGCCGTAGTAGACGAAGGCAGGGGAGGGGATGCGGGGGCGCAGGGCCTCCGCCAGCGGGTGGGCGGTACGGTATTCTTCCACAGCGCGCAGCAGGTCGGGGGAGACCCCTTCCTGCCGCAGCGTATCCATTAGAGCAGATGTTTCAGACATCCATGACATCTCCTTGCGGTTGGCAGTGCCAAACCGAAATTTCACCCTTATCATAGCACAACCCGCGCGGTTTGTGTAGGGCTTTGGCGGGCAAAAAAGCGGCAAAGAAGCAGAGAAAATAAAGGTGAAGCTATTTTAACAAACTTTCAGCCGGGACGTGCAGATTTCACGTTCAAAGTAAATTGACAGGCCGCTTAAAATACGATAAAATAATTTTCGTTGTGTCAAAGTGAAAAAGAAAGGCGTAAAAGTATGCTCGAAACCATCACAGCCGTCAATCAGGCGGTCAACAGCTTTATCTGGGGCATCCCGGCGATGGTCTGCATCATCGGCGTGGGCCTGCTGCTCAGTGTGCGGACAGGCTTTTTGCAGCTCCGGAAATTCCCCTATGCCATCAAAACGACCATTGGCCGCATCTTCCGCAAAAAGGACGCCTCTGACGGCGCGATGACTCCGTTCCAGGCGGTGTGTACGGCGCTGGCCGCTACCGTCGGCACCGGCAACATCGCCGGCGTGGCGGGCGCGATCGCCATCGGCGGGCCGGGTGCGGTGTTCTGGATGTGGTGCTCGGCTCTGCTGGGCATGTGTACCAAGTTCTCCGAAGTGACGCTGGCTGTGCATTACCGCGAGCGGAACAAAAACGGCGAGCTGGTGGGCGGCCCCATGTACTATATTAAAAACGGCCTCGGCAGCCGGTGGCAGTTCCTCGCGGTGCTGTACTCGCTGTTCGGCGTGCTGACGGTCTTCGGCACCGGCAACGCTACCCAGGTCAACACCATCGTCACAGCCATCGACTCGGCCCTGCTGGCCTACGGCAGCAGCCTGAACAGCATCCTGCCCACGGTCAACCTCGTCGTGGGCGTGGTGGTGGCCATGATGGTGGCTATGGTGCTGCTGGGCGGCGTCAAGCGCATCGGCAGCGTGACCGAGAAGCTGGTGCCGTTTATGGCACTGTTCTACGTCGTGCTGGCACTGGGTGTCGTGGTCATCAACTACCGGAGCTTCCCGGCGGTGCTGGCCTCCATCGTCGGCGGTGCATTTGACCCGCAGGCCTTCACCGGCGGTGCCATCGGCAGCATCTTCCTCAGTATGCAGAAGGGCGTTTCCCGCGGCATCTTCTCCAATGAGGCCGGCCTCGGCACCGGCTCCATCGCCCACGCCTGCGCCGACACCCGCAAGCCCGTCAAGCAGGGGATGTTCGGCATCTTCGAGGTCTTCGCCGACACCATCGTCATCTGCACCCTGACCGCCATGGTCATCCTGTGCAGCGGCGTGCCGGTGGGCTATGGCAGTGCGGCAGGCGCAGAACTGACCATCTCCGGCTTTACGGCCACCTACGGCGGCTGGTCGTCCATCTTTACGGCGGTGGCGCTCTGCAGCTTTGCATTCTCCACCATCATCGGCTGGGGCCTCTACGGCTCCCGGTGCATCGAGTTCCTGTTCCACACCGACAAGGTGGTCGGCCCCTTCCTCGTGGTCTACTCCTTCGTGTCCATTCTGGGTGCGACGGTCGATCTGGGCCTGCTGTGGAGCATCGCCGACACCTTCAACGGACTGATGAGCATTCCGAATCTCATGGCCCTGCTCCTGCTGTCCGGCACGGTGGCAAAGCTCACGAAGGAGTTCTTCGCGGGCGAGGGCGCAGGAAAGTAAAGAATCATTCAAAGCGCCCTCCGGCCCGTGCCGGAGGGCGCTTTGCTGTCAACAAACCTCTGGTTTTGTCTACTTTCTCTGCAAAAACTCAAAAAAGTATAAAAATTTCATGGAAATCATAAGAATTGATATTGAACAAATTTTAACAAAGTGGTAAAGTAAAAGCAAAGAGAGTCGTACCCGCCGCCCGGCGGGGCGCAAAATCAGGAGGTTTTACCAATGGCTGATCGTATCGTTCTGAATACTATTTCTTATCATGGCCACGGCGCTATCGAGAACATCGTTCCCGAGCTGACTGCCCGCGGCTACAAGAAGGCTTTCGTTTGCTCTGACCCCGACCTTCTCAAGTTCGGCGTCACCAAGAAGGTCACTGACCTGCTGGACGCTGCAGGCTTCGCCTACACCGTCTACAGCGAGATCAAGCCCAACCCCACCATCGCCAATGTGCAGGACGGCGTGGCCGCTTTCAAGGCCGCAGAGGCTGACTGCATCGTGACCATCGGCGGCGGCTCTTCCATGGACACCGCAAAGGCCATCGGCATCATCATCAACAACCCCGAGTTCGCCGATGTGCGCTCTCTGGAAGGCGTCGCTCCCACCAAGAAGCACGCCGTCTTTACCATCGCGGTCCCCACCACCGCCGGTACTGCCGCTGAAGTCACCATCAACTACGTCATCACCGATGTCGAGAAGAAGCGCAAGTTCGTCTGCGTCGATACCAACGACATCCCCGAGATCGCTGTGGTTGACCCCGATATGATGGCCTCCATGCCCAAGGGTCTGACTGCCGCCACCGGCATGGATGCTCTGACTCACGCCATCGAGGGCTACATCACCAAGGGCCACTGCACCATCTCCGATATGTTCCATCTGGAGGCCATCAAGCTGATCTCCGAGAATCTGCGCGGTGCCGTGCAGAACACCCCGGAGGGCCGCGAGGGCATGGCTTTGGGCCAGTACATCGCCGGCATGGGCTTCTCCAATGTGGGCTTAGGCATTGTTCACAGCATGGCGCACGGTCTGTCTGCCCTGTATGACACCCCCCACGGCGTTGCCTGCGCTATCATCCTGCCCACCGGTCTGGAGTATAACAAGGATGCCGCCGGTGAGCGTTACCGCGCTGTCGGCAAGGCCATGGGCGTGACCGGCATTGACGAGATGAACGATGCCGAGGCCGCCGATGCCACCATCGCTGCCGTCAAGAAGCTGAGCGCCGATGTGGGCATCCCCACCAACCTCAAGAACATCCTGAAAGAAGAGGACATTCACTTCCTCGCCGAGTCCGCCTTTGCGGATGCCTGTTGCCCGGGCAACCCCCGCGACACCAGCGTCGAGGAAATCGAAGGTATCTATCGATCCATGATGTGATTTGTGTTGTCGACTTTTCGGAAGTAAAGGTCGATATTGAACACTTGCCAATAAAGCGCCTCAGTGGGTCTGAGGCGCTTTTTATTTATTCCATGACAAAAAAATAGTGCATCAATTGCCTCAATCTCGACAATCCAAGCCGACCAAATATCTTTGCAGCTTAAAATCAATAAACATACAAGAGTTTCAGTCCATAACCGCAGGGTCAAGGCAAGACTGAAGGGCTTGCCGCCTGCAATTCACAGACAGCAAGCCCTTTCAGCTACTTGAACAAATTTTACTCCAAAATATTGTCTAAGGCAACACCGCACAATTCCCGCCTGACGGCTTAAGCACCGCTTCGGCGGCCACGGCACAGCATCTGCGTTGCCAAGATGCTCGATAGTCCGCCAGCGTTGTGCCGTCGGGCAGATGGCTGGGCCCGTCCGGGTGGCAGGAAAGCACCCATGCTTCCGCCAGCGGGTCAAGGTCGCTCCGGATGCCAAAGTCACTGCGCAGGCGGCTGCCGCCTCACAGATAATCCTTGCAGCTGGGCGTTAATTTGAGAATATTCATACGAATCTCCTTTACCTGTTTTATTTTTTACTCAGGCATCTTCTGTTTCCTGTTCTCGCAAAAAACTTTTCCAAGTTGTTTGCCAAAAGATAGCACACAATAAGCGCCGGCAATGTCATGCCCAGACAGAGCATAAACACCGCATTCCAGCCAAACCCTTCGGCTATGCTGCCGATGCCCCATGTGACCGCAGCCGCACCAAAATAGGTCATGGCGTTCAGCATACCGGAAATCATGGCGGCACCGCCGTGCGCCCCCACACGCACAGGAATCACATTGATGAACATTGTGTTGATTCCCAGCATTGAGGCGGTTGTAACAGCCAGCAGCGCAACGGAGCCTGCCAAGCTATACCGCACTGCCAGCGGCAGCACCAGCAAGCAAACTGCGGCTGCCGAAAACAGCGCCCCGACTGTGCGCAGTTCATTGTGAAAAATCTTTCTGTCCAGCCAGCCTGCGCCAAAGGCACCTGTCAGGTTTACCAGCGGCAGAACCGCTGCCACGGTTGCCGAAAAGGAAGGGCTGACACCAAAGCTGTTCTGAATCATGCTGGGTACCCAGCTTGTCACGCCGTCTTTCAGCCCACCGTGCAGCACGACCGGCAGCAGCATCCACCCCAGCCCCGCCGCCGCAAGGGCAGTCCGTGCGCTGTGGTTTCCTGCCTGCCCGGAACGGTCGGAGCGCTCAATCACTTGCATGACCGTAGCGCGGCGCAGCGGCACGGTACCCACAAGCCAGATGGCTGCCATGGCAAGCATCAGCCCGCCGCAGAACAGAAACATACTGCGCCATCCGGCAAGTTTCAACAGGGCGGCACTTGCTAGATAGGCAGCCAGCGTACCGGCCGGTGTGGTTGCGTTGATGTTGACGCAGGCGGATTTTTGCTGCTCCAGCGGCATACTCTCGGCAAACAGGCGCACGATAGGCGGCCATATCATAGCCTGAAACAGTCCGTTGAGCGCCCACACCGCTGACATGGTTCCGCCGGCAATGACCCCCATAGCCAGATTACAGCAGCCGGAGAGAACCAGCCCTGTAAAAATCATAGTATAGGGGGAAATATACTGGCTGACGGAACCGCAGAAGATCTGCCCCAGTGCATAGCAGATAAAGTAACCGGTGGATACCATTCCCGCTTGTGACAGTGTCAGGGTTCCCTGCCCGGTAATAGCTCCCATCACAGCAGAGTAATTATACCTCCCGATATAGGCTGTTGCATATGCTGCCCAGCTTAGCAGGAACAGCGCACTTCCCTGCCGGGGCTCCGGCAGGCGGGAACATGTTTTTGCCTTCAGGTTTCTCATAATACATTAAGGCGGTAAGCATTCGAGTAGGCATGATGCCCCGCGGCATCGCGGCAGTCCACACGGATGTACCCTTCGTTGCCGGTCAGAGGGAACACTGCCTCGTCAATGGTTTCGCCCGGGCAGGCCAGCTTCATTTTGCAGCTGCGGCTCTCGGTGATAACATAAATTTTTTCCACCGGACTGCATCTGATGTGCAAGGCATTGTCCTGAATGAACAGCTCTTTCAGTTCCGGACCGGTTGATGCATAGAAAGCACCTTTCTGCAGGGCATCCATCACGTCCGGGTAGGTCAGTGTCTGGGCGCGGATGACCGTCCAGCCGCCGAAAGAATCGTTCAGCGGATCACCCAGCGGGTGACGGTCATGGTTATCATCGGTTGCAAGGCAGGTCAGCTGCATGCCGGTGCGCAGCATTTCGTCATAGCTCTGCGGCGCATACCCGTACAGGCCATCCAGCTCGCAGCCGTGATTATAAATTTCCATGGCAAACAGACCGCGCAGATCCTTGTAATCCTCGTAGTTCTGCAAGGACCAGAACGGGTGGTTGTAGCAGCACAGGAACCTCTGCTCGTTCAGCTCCTTGATAAACGCATTCAGGGAATACATATCCCCATAGCGCTGCGGGGGCTGCGGGGCGGTAAAACCTGCATGGGCAGCGGGGTTGGTATCATAAAAGTTGAGATGATAGGTTTTGCAGCGGTTCCAGTCGCCGGGAATACGGTAGGGTTCGTCCATGTCGGCTTCAAAACCGGCAATCGGCAAAAAGTTTTCATCCTGTAATTCCGGGTGCCAGCCATAATGGCGGTGATCCGTAAACGCCACTATGGAGTAGCCTTTCTTTCGGTATTCTTCCTTGACCTGCTCTTTTGTCCATGTGCCGTCAGAAAGCACCGTATGGCAGTGCAGGTTGGCTTTGTACCAGTTCCCACTTTTTGGAAGCAATTCGCGATTGTTCATGTTTATGACCACGCCTTTCCACTGCGCTTCAAGGCACAAACAAGAGATGAAATGTGTTTGTACTGTACGCAGCATAGTTAAATTTTATATAAGGCAATACCACATAATTCTAAGTGCCGATACAGCGAGCGAGGTGCGGCAGCCAACGGAGCGGTACTTAAGCCGTCAGGCGGGAATTGTGCGGTATTGCCCCAACTTTTTGGAGTCACCCCAGCAAAGCTCGTGCTTTTCTTTGTTTTCTAAAAAATCACGAGCAGGCCGATTCAAAAGCGGTAGTAACACATCTTTCCCCCGTACATATTAAGCGCGAATGCGCGACAGAAGTATACGTCCGGCGGGATTTTCGCGCATTCGCGAAAGAGGAATCTGTGACAGTACAATGAGTCCTTTTCCCCAGCGACGCTCGCACAGCACTGCGGCGGGCTCCCACGTCCCGGACTCGCCGATGTTGCGGCTGGTGAGTACGGTAGAGAAACCTTCCGCCTGCACGGTGCAGTCCGCGAGGGGCGCGATGCGGTCCTCCGCAGAGGAATACCAGTGCCGGAAGAGTTCCTGTCCAAGCCCGGTTACCCACGGGTGGCCCGTCTTGGGACTTGCAAAGTGAAGGGGAGACATCCCACTCTCTCGGACGGAAAAACAAAGGCTGTCCACAGAGTAATCGCCAGCCTCCGGGCTGTCCACCCACAAGATGCCGCCATCCTCGGTGGCGCAGAGGTCTTCCTCCGAGATTTCCCGCGCCGAGCGGACGATCAGCTCCGGCTCGTCACCACACGCCGGAAGTGCGTTGTACGCAAGCTCGTTCCATGCAAGACACTCTTGACCTGACAGGAGGAAAGCGCGCAGCGTTACGCGCGTCTGAGTATCCACTTCCGGCAGACGGAAGCGGGCAGTTCCCAAACAGCACGCGCGGTTGGCCTCTATGTGTACCATTTCTTCCGCGCGCCGGAGCAGACGGTCACCGCACAGAAGCTCGTAGCGGAGTAGGAATTCGCCTTCCTGCTCGGTGTCGTTGCAGATCCAGCCCTCAGCGGAAGCGTCCTCGCCAGAGAAAAACACCGTTTTATCCGTCCGCAGACTGATCATCAGAGGCTCCAGAGCATCGCGATAAGCGAAAAAGGCGGGCTTGGGCATCCGGCGGCAGTCCATAATCGCCTTCATCCAGCCAGAAGGGAAGGCATCGATGAACAGATGGATGGCAAAGGAAATCATGCGGTCGTCGCGGCGGAACGCCTCCGTCATGACGCGCGTGGCATACGCCTGAAATGCCTGACTGGACTTGACCCACTCTTCGGGACTGTCCGGACGGTCATAGAAGAAGTGATAGAAATCAGCCGTCTGGGCGCGGACAATCCGTTCAGGAGACCAAGCGGAAGCCGGCTCGCCAGGCAAGGGAAGCCACGAGGCAGGATAGCGCTCCTGCATTAACGTCCAGTCCTCGAGTCCCTCGCATCCGAATTCGCCGCAGCCGTAATACCAGCCCGGCTGCACTGGCATCCAGTACCCCTTGTGCAGTTTGCCAATGTCGATTCCGTGACCGTTATACCACATGGGGTAACAGTGATTATCCGGAAGCGTGGAGGACGGCGGATCGTAATCGCCGTCGACGTGCTTGATGACACGGTCCGGGTTGTTCAGCCGGACTGCAATGTCAGCAGCGGCAAAAAAACGTTCCAATTCGCTGCGATCCAGATTGAGGTTTGGGTGATTGGCGGCGTTGGGAAACGGCTCGTTAATATATGTGGACAGAATGCAGCAGGCGTGAGAGCGGATGTGGCGCTCCATCTCCTCAGCCTGCCGTACCGCCTCACAGAACTGACGGCGGCGCAGGCAGCTGAAAAGCGGGAGGTCTGTCTGCACCATCAGACCGAGTCGGTCACAGAAATCATAAACTTTCTGCTGGACAGGTCGCTGTGTGATGCGCCAGAAATTCATGTGACATAGTTTGGCGAGCAGGATGTCGTCAATTAGCTGCGCGTCATCTCCGCGCATGACGTCCTGCTGCTCAAATCCCATCGTATTTGCGCCGCGCAGACGAATGGGACGCTCGTTCAGGAAAAACATACCGCGCGGTTCCTTCTCTGTCTGCTGGCGAAACGTGCGGAACCCAAACTGGCTGCGGTGTGTATCAACAACGCTGCCTGTCTCGTCCAGCAGCTTGAGCTGGATTTGATACAGCCACGGCGCGTCGGGTTCCCATCGGCGAAGGGATGTGGCAGGGATGCGGACCTTGTAAAGGTTTTGTCCCTTTCCGCACGGAAGCGGCAACTGTGCGTTCAGCGTACCGTCCCGTTTGGCAAGCACTTCTGAGTAAGTGTCGCCGACACCCAGCTGCTTTCCGGTAGAAGGCACGACAGGGAACTCCTCCAGTACGGTTTCTTCAAAGTTCTGACCGTACACAGAAAGCAGAAACGAGATGTCGCGATACTCGTAGACACAGCTGCCGACTTCGATCCAGAACTCCACCTCTTCCTCCAAGCAGCGGGCGAAAACCGTCTGAAAGTGAATTTCGGGACGCGTCTCAATCAGAACTGTGTCCAGTAGCCCCATCCCTGGCGGGCAATGGTGCCAGCCCAACTGTGGGTCGTCATATCCCGGACCCGTGGCCGCGTAAATTTTATCGCCACATAGTACAGCCTCGCTGCGCTCTGTCCGGTTGCCAAGCATAACATAGTCGTTTTCCAGCTCGATGGTGAGTGTGTTGCAGCCCGGGTGAGCCCATTTGGTGATGTCAAATTCAAACGTGGCAAAGAAGCCCTCATGACTTCCGACCAAATGGTTGTTGATAAAGATGTGTGCCTTGTAGTCGGCACCGTTCACCACGACAAAGACGCGACGATCGGTCGGAATCTCTCTCAGCGTGAACTCTGTCTCATACTGTGTCGATGCGTTACCAAGGGGTGCTCCGTAGTGCGGCAGAGAGACTTTCTGCCAGTCTGTGTCCTCTTCCCGCTTCCAGCGGAAATCGGACAGCGTGCACGTTTGGCGCATGGATTCCAGCGCCGGGGCGACCTCCGCAAGAAACGGCGCATACCGCTGCCGCATCTCCTGCAAGGCATCCTGCAACTGAGCATGCGTCTGCATTTTCGGTGCCGCCTCTGTCGGAGACGACGAGCAGCATTCCAGCGTGACTGAATGAGTCGGCGGCTGTGGGGGAAGCGGAACGGAGAGCAGCTCCGTGCGACCGCCAATTCCTTCTTTAGCAATTTGAGCGAATGCATCCATACCTGTTTACCTCCAGAGAATATATCATAAAAATCAAAGGCGGAACGAACGCCCTGCACTGTCATTGTACCAGATGGGCTAGTCAGGCGAAACCCCTGTGTACGAACTTTGAACCGATAATCAAATTTTGAAGCAACGCAGAGACGCAGGAAATTCGTGTTCTGAGGGAAACAGCCACGTTTTTGAACAGCTGCTTTTATTTGCACCGCCCTTTTTTCAACTCCCTTTTGAGCCTTGCGGCGCAGCGGAAGGGAAGGGACGTAATATTGAACATTGTGTGCCGTTTTTGAACCTCTGCATTAAACGAAAGTCCTGTCTTTAAGCTTGTAAACGCCAGGTCAGTATGTAAATATAGTAAGTACATTGGCATACCCCCCTCGGCAGCCGATAAAATTTTTATAGGAGTGATTGTGTGAAAAAAGGAAAACGTTTGCTTAGCTTCGCAACGGCATTATGCTTGGCTTTCGGCTCAATGCCCACGATGCTTGTAAATGCAGAGGGTGCAGCCGACGCGCAGCCGGCAACCGGTACGCAGCTGTATGTATCGCCTACCGGTGATGATGCAGCAGCGGGTACTGTCGGTGCACCATTAAAGACTCTGGAAGGCGCACGCAATAAGGTTCGGGAGCTGAAACAGTCCGGACTGCCTGCGGGCGGCATCACTGTGAATCTTCTCGGTGGTGAGTATTTAGCAAGCAGTGCCTTGGAACTGACTGCGGTGGATTCCGGAGAGGCCGGAAAGCCGATTGTCTGGAAGGCTGCAGAGGGCGCCGAGGTGACCTTCTTCGGCACGGTCTCTGTTGAGCCCAACCGTTTTGGGCATGTAACGGACAAAGATATTCTTGCCCGTCTGCCCGAGGCTTCTCATGACAATGTGTATGTCTGCGATATGAAGGCACTGGGTCTTGATAACATCGGACCCATCCCCAAGGTGGGCTATGGCTGGCCGGAGCTGCCGCCCCCTCTCAATGTTGTGATGGACGGGGAGAGTATGCACATGGCTCGCTACCCGGACAAGGACTTTGTAAAGCCCAGCTATATTTTTGACCCGGGCTTTAATCCTCGTTATAACTACTCTCCCGATCCTACGAAGGAGAGGGGACCGATCTGGGCTTGTAAGGACAAGGGTCTTGTGGATATGTTCGACCTGCTGAAGCAGGAGGAAGATGTCTGGACCTACGGTTACTTTAACCACACCTACGCCGATGATAATGTGGCCTCCGAAACTGTGGAGATGGACACGTCGTACGGCGTCAAATTCACGGGCAAGCATCCCACATGGTACGCCATGGAGGGCGGCGAACCCAAGAAATTCTATGTGTACAATATTCTCTGTGGACTGGATGCCCCCGGTGAGTACTATCTGGATCGTACCAATGATAAGATGTACGTTTACTCTGATACGGATATTGCTTCCAGAAAAGTTGAATTGGGCGTGCTGGCGGATCCCTTCTTCAAGCTGGAAGGTGCCTCTTACATCACCATTGAGGGTCTGCACTTCACCGCCGGCAACGCAAATGCCATTGACCTGTACGACAGCAATCATATTCTGATTGCCGACTGCCTGTTTACCAATATGGGTCAGAAGGGCGTTACCATGAACGGCAGCCATGAAAACCATGATAATACCGTTCAGAGCTGTGACTTTAAGCACATGGGCTCCGGCGGTGTCCTGCTGGACGGCGGCGAGGTTCTCTCGCTGACCCCCGGCAATAACAAGGTGGATAACTGCCTCTTTGACGATTATTCTGTAATCAAGCGTAGCTATGCTCCGGCAGTGAGCATCTTCGGCTGTGGCAATCTGGTGACCAGAAACAAGATCACCAATGCCCCTCATCAGGCTGTTGCCTTCTCCGGTAATAACCATAAGATTGCGGGCAACGAGATTTCCCATGTCCTCTACGAGACAGGTGACTCCGGCGCGATTTACACCTGTACCCGTGACTGGACAAGCCGTGGGAATGTCATTACCAACAACTATTTCTATGATATCCCCAATACCACCCACGGCGGTACTTACTGTATCTATCTGGATGATATGGCCTCCGGCACCATTGCCACCAATAACCTGTTTGTGAATATGAAGGCAAATGCGTTCCTGGTAGGCGGCGGCCGGGACAATGTGATCTCCAATAATATTGAGGTCAATAACGGCGGCGGCTTCATCCGCTATGACAACCGCTGCATGGGCTGGGCACATAAGTCTGCCCACATCCCTGATGGCGGTAACTACAAGGCATGGAAGGCAATGGTGGACGAGCTGAGTAAGCTCGGCAATGAAGCAAGCCTTGCTAAGTGGAAACAGCAGTACCCCGGAATGTTCGATGCGGATATGAGTACATCGGAAAAGTGCAGCCAGTGCGCTGAGCAGCGCAGCAAGGGCTGCATCCCCAAGAATGCGGTGATCAAAAATAACATCGCAGTGGGCGGCGCTTCCTATTCCCTTGTGGGTGAAGTTACTACCTACGGTGAGGTAAATAACAACCAGAGCTATGGCGCCGGTACGGATATCGGCTTCGTAAACGCTGCCGGTCAGAACTTCGAGGTCAAGCCCGACTCCAAGATCGAGGAAATTCAGGGCGGCGACCACTTTAAGAGTAACGAGACCGGTATGTACCGGGATGCCTACCGCACCGGTCTGGGCGTGCAGGTGCAGGCGCCTGTCCTAACCTCTCCTGCGGGCGGCGCGCAGGATGTGGAGCTCGTCTCCGGAACAGCTTTTGCATGGAATCCTGTTGAGGGTGCCGGCAGCTACCTGCTGGAGATCTCCAAGAATCAGGATTTTACCGATGTAGTTGTGAATACCACGGTAACGGATCCCTCCTTTACAGCCACAGGTCTGGAAAAGGAGACCACCTACTACTGGCGAGTCACTGCCTTTGAGGGTCGTCTGGGCGGCACCAGCGCAGTAAGCTCCGTGTTCTCCTTTAAGACCTCTGCCACGGATGCAGTCTCCCTGTATGACAGCTTCGGTGACAACAGCTTTGCAGGATGGCTGAAAAAGTCCGGCACGCCTACCCGCACTGACAAGCAGGCACATGCCGGCAGATACAGCTATATAATTGATGAGCCCACAGAGGTGATCGGACTTGCTTTCGGTACACCGCAGAAGCAGGTGTTCTCCGTTTGGATGTATGATACCATGAATAAGCAGGCCAATGCCGTAGGCGTTGCCAATGTGGTTCCGAAGGAAGGTTCCTGGGGCGCGATCGGTGTCAATGTACGCATCCGTTCGGATAAGTATGTTTTCCGTGCAGATGGCAACTTCACGGCATCCAATGTAACCCGCTCTGAGGGCTGGCATGAATTTAAGTGGGATTACACCAGTGGTACAGACTGCAAAATGTATATCGATAATCAGCTGATCCATACCATTCAGGGGGTTTCCGGAGCTGTCAGAATGGAGATCGGCGATTACTGGAAAGAGACCGGCAATTCCGGAGATGTCTGCGGCTTTATGTTCGATGAGGTCAAGATCGGCGATCCGGTCATCAATCCCGTACCCCAGAAGCTCACACTGGATAAGACCGAGCTGACTTTGGAGGTCGGCGGCGAGACGCAACTGGAGGCGCTTCTGGATGCCATTCCCGATGTGGATATGCCTCTGGAGTGGACGGTAGAGGAGCATGAGGTGGCGATCGTTGAAAACGGTCGTGTCACCGGCAAGCGGGCCGGCGACACCAAGATTACGGTTTCCGTTAAGGACTATCCCCATGTAAAGGCAGAATGCACGGTTCATGTGCACGCTGATTTGGTCGTCCCCGTAGAATCCGTGGAGATCAGCCCGACCCAAAAGACAGTAAGCCTTCAGGATAGCTTTGCTATCTCCGCAAAGGTGCTGCCTGAGCAGGCAACCAATAAGGAAATTGTCTGGAGCAGCAGCGATCCCAATGTGGCTTTTGTTGAAAACGGTCGTGTTTACACGCGGAATACCGGCAGCGCAGTCATCACTGCCACCTCTGTGGACGGCGGCAAGACCGCAACCTGCAAGGTGACCGTTGTAGATCCCGCAAAGCTGCCGAATCCCGGCTTTGAGCTTGGCGATAAGACCGGATGGTCCCAGTATCCTGGAACAGAGGGAGAAGGCATTGCATGGAGCGTAAACGAAGGTGCTGCCCGTAACGGCGTGTTCGGTGCAGATGTCACCACCACTGACTCAATTCCTGTAGTCAATGGCAAGGGATATGCCCATAAGGGTGTGCAGTACCGTCTGGAAAATGCCGATCAGTCCCCCTTGCGGTGCGATGTGAACTACACCATGAAGGCATGGGTAAAGGCAGCAGACGACACGACCCACGAAATGGGCATCTTTGTGATCCCCCGTGGTGGCGCATATAGTGCTAATATCGTTCCTACCTATAAGCAGGTGAAGCAGGCAGACGGCTGGGTGCAGCTGGAGATTTCCCTGACCCCGGAGCAGCTTGAGAAGTATACAGGTATGAATAAGCTGGACTTCATCATCGGCAATAAGAACACCACGGAGTCCGCCGGTCACTTCTTTGTGGATGATGCGGAGCTGACGGTAGGCAACCAGATTGCCCATACCCATGACCTTGTCAAGACCGAGGAGAAGAAGGCGACGTGCACAGAGGACGGTAACAAGGCGTACTGGACTTGCAACAGCTGTAAGAAGCTGTTTGCGGACGAAAATAGTACCACTGAAACCACCTTGGAGCAGGTAACCCTGAAAGCAACCGGTCATACGCTGACCCATGCGCCTGCTAAGGAAGCAACTTGCACCGCGGACGGCAACGAGGAATACTGGACTTGCAGCCAGTGCAAGAAGCTCTTTGCAAATGAAACGTGTACCACGGAGACCACCTTGGAGCAGGTGACCCTGAAAGCAACCGGTCACAGCTTCGGTGAATGGAAACAGACCAAGGCGCCTACCTGCACGGAAGCAGGCGAGGAGACAAGAAGCTGTGCCTGCGGTGAGATCGAGACCCGTGAAGTGGCAGCACTGGACCACAGCTTCGGCGAATGGACACAGACCAAGGATCCCACCAGCACGGAGGCAGGCGAGGAGGAAAGAACCTGCGCCACCTGCGGTTACACCGAGACCCGTGAGATACCGGCACTTGACCACAGCTTCGGTGACTGGACACAGACCAAGGCTCCCACCTGCACGGAAGCGGGCGAGGAGGCAAGAAGCTGCGCCACCTGCGGTTACACCGAGACCCGTGAAGTGGCAGCACTGGGTCACAAGCTGACCCATATCCCCGGGAAAGCAGCGACCTGCACTGCGGACGGCAACGTTGCATACTGGTCTTGCAGTCAGTGTGAGAAGCTCTTTGCAGATGAAAAGAGTACCACGGTGACCACCTTGGAGCAGGTAACCCTGAAAGCAACCGGTCACCACTTCGGTGACTGGACACAGACCAAGGCGCCCACCTGCACGGAGGTAGGCACGGAGACAAGAAGCTGTGCCTGCGGTGTGACCGAGGGTCGTTCGATTTTGGCACTTGGTCACAGCTTCGGCGGATGGATGCAGACTAAGGCTCCCACCTGCACGGAGGCAGGCGTGCAGACAAGAAGCTGTGCCTGCGGCGTGACCGAGACCCGTGTAGTGGCAGTACTGGCTCACAAGCTGACCCATATTTCCGGGAAAGCGGCGACCTGCACCGCGGACGGCAACGAGGAATACTGGACTTGCAGCCAGTGTAAGAATCGCTTTGCCGACGAAAATGGTACAACGAAGACCACCTTGGAGCGCGTAACCCTGAAAGCGACCGGTCATCATTTCGGTGAATGGAAACAGACCAAAGCTCCCACCTGCACAGAGGCAGGCGTCGAGACAAGAAGCTGTACCTGCGATGTGACCGAGACCCGTGAAGCGGCTGCGCTGGGTCACAAGCTGACCTATGTGCCTGCTAAGGAAGCAACTGCCACCTCCGAGGGTAACATCGAGTACTATGTCTGCTCTGAGTGCGGCAAGTATTACTCCGATGCAGAGGGCAAAAACGAGATTGAGAAGGACAGCCTTGTCATTGAAATGCTGAAGCCTGAAAAAGAAACCAACGCCCCCGCCCAGGCCGGTGGAAACTTTCCGGTGGTGCCGGTAATTGTCATCATTGTACTGACAGGAATCGCTGTGCCGATTGTTTACAGTGTAAGAAAGCGTAAATAATCCATAGCAAAAAGTACCCGCCTAATATGGAACTGCACCCTACTTATTAGACAGTATCACGCACAGCGTTATCCTTGTTATACTGTCCGCAGGCGGCATCCGCAAGAAATCCAGATTAAAATCGTAAAATCCTTTGTTTTGAAATCAGTCGTTCACACAATGTAGGGGCGTCTGCATAATATGTCGCATCCGCTGTATCCACCCGATACAGCGGTATTTTTATTATCAAAAAAGGAGTTTTACCATGTCTAACGAAAACAAGATTCGCGTTTTATATGTTCAGCCGGGCAAGTATCCGGAAGAAAGGGTCATCGAGCACACCCTTGCGGCCATGCAGGCCCTTGTCGGCGGCGATATTGAAGCCGTGTACCCTTGGGAGGATAACGCCTGTGTTGTTTGTGATGACGAGGGAAAGCTGAAACACAAGCCCCTGAATCGCCCACTGGAAGATTATGATGTTCTTTCCAGGGATTTCTTTGTCTGCGGCCTTGGGGAAGATGATTTTACCAGCCTGACCGATGAGCAGATGAAACGCTATGAACAGCTTTATCATGATCCGGTTGTGTTTGTGCCATCCTTCATGGGAATCATCCCCATGAAGACAACCCAGGAGCAATACGACCACGTAATGAGAGATACCGAAATGCGAAAGAACGCCAACAAGGAGCACCGAAACCACAATGAACGATAACCAACGCCGCACTCAATTTGCCCGCCGTGCCATGATGCATTCTGTGGTGCGCCACAGCATTGACAGCACCACCCAGCAAGCGGAAAGTGCCGCACAGCGCGATGCATCGCCATCAGATAACGGTGAGAACGCCATTCAAAGCGGTGTCGATCAGGCGGGCCAGGTTGTCGAAAATACAGCCTACACAAGCCGCAGAATCAGCTACACCAAGTTTCGCGCCTTGCAGGCAAAGCGCGCCCAGAATACCCTTGCCGCCGATGCTGCATCCGGGCAGGTGTGCCGTGAGGCATTCAAGCGAGGGCGCTTTCGTGTGCTGGTAATCGAAAAAGCAAAACCAACCCCATCGCAAACCACTGTGTCATTCGCTGCCATGCCTATGCAAACGCCGCAGATATCTGCCTGCCAAAAGCTCAGGCGGCAGGTTCTGATCCAAGATGCCGTCCGCAGATATTTCCAGAAAGAGACGGGAAATAAAGCTGTTTCCACCGCGGTAAGCAGCCTCCCCGCGTTCCAATATGCTGGTGCCGCGCCAAAGCGGGCGGCCATCACACAAATTGGCAGACTGTTTCAAATACTTATGGCAGCGATCCAAAGGCTGTTGGCGCAAACCATGCAGCGCGCCGTTGCGGCGTTGCTGGCGCTCTTGGCATCCGGCGGCGTGGTACTGGTGTTGGCGATGGTCATAGGCGCAGCTGCGGCGGTGATCGGCTCACCGATGGGCATTTTGTTTGCCGATGAATCCGGCGACCCGAACAGCATCCGCATTGAGGAAATCGTTGCGGAAACCAACGCCGACTTTGGTGAGGCCATCAACGAGATCGTAGCCGCTCACCCGGAGTGCGGTGAAACCACCATCGAATATGACTACGAGGACGGTCACACTTGGGCAAGCTACTGGCCCGAAGTGCTGGCCGTCTTTGCGGTTCACGCCAATCTGAATTCCGACAGCGACGTGGTTGTCATCGATGAAGGCAAAAAGCTGCTGGTCCAGAATACCTTTTGGTCCATGCACCAAATTGATTCAGAAATCGAAACTGTAACCACCACATCGGAGCCGACTGAGGATGAACCGGACCCGGAGCCGGTCACAGAGCATATTCTGCACATCACGGTCAGCAGCAAAAGTGTAGCCGAGCTGGCCGAGGAATACAATTTCACGCAAGACCAGCGCGACATTCTTGACGAGCTGCTGTCGGACGAACTGCGCCCTTATCTGTTGGCATTGTGCGGCGGTGTCGGCGACACGGTCGGTGACGGCACCCTGCAATGGCCGCTGCCGGGTCACACCTATATATCCTGCCACTTCGGGGAAGTGGACGCCTTCGGCAATACCGGGCATCGCGGCACGGACATTCCCGCGCCGGAGGGTACGCCCATCTTGGCTGCCCACAGCGGCACAGTGCTGGTCAGCGGCTGGAACGACAGCTACGGCAATCAGGTGCTGCTGGATAACGGCGCGGGTTTGTCCACGCGGTACGCCCACATGACAGCAACAGCCGTCACGGCGGGCGAAACCGTGACGGCTGGTCAAGTGATCGGGTATGTAGGCAGCACGGGCGACAGCACTGGCAACCATCTGCATTTTGAGGTGATGCAGGGCGGGATCAGGGTGAATCCATTGGATATGGTGTCACCAAATTAAAATAGCGTATCGAGATCTGGCATATTTTTTGGTTTCTTTCGCCGGCACCTTACCACCCAACTGCATTCGTGGGCCTCCTGGTTTTGAGCTTTATTCTATGAAACTCAAAATCTAGGAGGTTTACAATGATTGAAAAGAATGCTAGCGGTAAGTATGTACTTACCGAAGAAGATGCCGAGCTACTTGTGCGATTTTCAGTATACGCTAAGCGCACCTTGGCTAACAAAAGGGCGGAGTATTTTAGAAAAATTAAACCCATTTTGGATCATGAGCATCTCTATGAAGATCTCTCTGCGGCGGATAAGAAACGCTGTCAGGGCAGCCCCTTCACGGTGGAGGAGATACTTGGCGAAAAATGGTTACGGGAAAAGCTCCGCAAGAGCCTTTTCGTTCTGTCGGAGCCGGAGCGCGTGGTCATCAAGCTGCTCTATAAGGACGAACTTACCCCCGCGCAGGCTGCCCGGAAGTTGGGGGTCACCAGCTCTACAATTCGGTCTCACAAGAAGAACGCTCTCGATAAGCTGAAGAAAGAAATGCTGGAGGATGATTGATATGATTTCTTTTCGCGAACTGTTGATTAACGCTAAAAATGGTGATGAAAAAGCCTTGATGGAAATGTTTGACCTTTTTCGTCCCATGATAGAGAAAGCGAGCCGCAGTGCAGGCCGCAAAGATGAGGATCTGCATGATGTTATCGTTATGGCGTTCATTCAGACAATTTCAAAGTTTCCCATCAATAAGCCTTGATCAGCGAATCGTGCTTGATGGCGGTTAAAACCACATAGCATAAACAGCACGAGCGTCTGCCGTTTGAGGGTAGACGCTCGTGTTGTTTTTTATCCCTACCAGAGCGAGATATTCTATGTGTCTGTTATACTTACATTTTGAATTGACACCTTTCGTGTGTGTTGCTTTTTTGGTAAAAGTGTGCAAATCTATCGACCAAATTTGTGCATTTTGCTATTTTTGATTTTCTCATCAACAAAATAAGGCTAACCTGCATCTTTATAGTATAGAGGGACAAAAAGCCCTCTTTCCCCTTATGTACCTTGGCAACCGAATATCCGAATCACCGGCTACATACAACTGACCTTGCCGCAACCCAAGGAGCGACGGCAGGTGCGTCCCGGCTGTTCTGACGCCATGATGCCGCCTTATCGGCAGCGGAGCGCTTAACGGTCCGGGAGAGGTGGCGTGGAACACATACCTCAAGCGAAGGGTCAGCAATCATGATACGCACCGTGGCGATGCTCTCAAGGCGTCGGCGGTACTGCCAACAATGTGGTACAGGAAGCGGGAGCTGTTTCCAGCAGCCGGGCCGGTGGTTCGCCCTTATATCCGGGAAGTAGTGTCGAATAGGATATAAACTTTGATTTCAGATTATGGTGGTCACCGGCTTTGGCTGGTGGCCGCTATGCTTGTGGAATCAAATCATATTTCAAATAACGAAAGAAAGAGGAATCATACATGGAATCCAAGGACAATTTCGAGTTTCCCATAGACAATTCCATTCCTGTCACGGAATGGATCAATTTCACAACATGGACAGGCAAGAAAATTTGCCCCTTTACATACGATGAACAAAGGAGGTAGAACGTATGAAACAAACCTTGCCTGTTGTTCACTGCATATATACCGAAGCCGAAAAGAGCCTCGCTGAGTTGCTGGAGGAGTCTTTTCGGCTTTATCTTGTCCGCATCCTTGCGACATCTGAGGAAACCGTTGTACAATGTTTGCGATGAGTGGTCGCTTATTTCAAGGAGGAAACTATGTACTTAGAAATAAGCAACCCTATGAATTACCATGTCGCATTGTACATCCGTTTATCAAAGGAGGATGAGACCGAAGGACCATCCCAAAGTGTAACCAACCAGAAATCCCTGCTCAATGAATTTGTTCAGCAGCATCGCCTTTCCGTTTACGATACCTATGTCGATGATGGTTGGAGCGGTACCAGTTTTGACCGCCCTGACTTTCAGCGCATGATTGAGGATATCGAAGCCAAGAAGGTCAATATGGTTATCACCAAAGACCTATCCCGTCTGGGCCGTGACTATATCATGACCGGTCATTATATGGAGAGATACTTCCCCGAAAAGAGAGTGCGCTACATTTCGTTGTTGGACGGTATTGACACCGGTGTAGAATCCACCGCCAATGACATTACCCCGTTCCGTGCCATTATGAACGATATGTATGCCAAAGACATTTCCAAGAAGATCAAATCCGTCAAGCGGGATAAACAGCGGAAAGGTCAGTTCATTGGCGGCAAGCCCATGTATGGCTATAAGATGCATCCGACGGAGAAAAACAAAATTGTCATCGACGAGGAAGTGGCTCCTGTAGTGCGCAGAATCTTCGCCATGGCATTGGATGGTATGAGCTGCCGAAAGATTGCGGCGACTCTCAACGAAGAAGGTGTTCCGACGCCTGCAACTTACTGTGGCTGGAATATGGGACGCAAAGGCCCTTATGCCGGACTTTGGTCCAGCGAACGCATTTCTGAAATGCTGCAGAACGAAACCTACCTGGGCAATATGGTTCAAGGACGAACGGTGAAAATCAGCTACAAGTCCAAGAAATGTCTGAAACAAGATCGGGAAAACTGGGTTGTAGTTGAAAACACCCACGAGCCGCTGATTGACAAAGAAACCTTTCAGAAAGTGCGGATGCTGGTCAACAGCCGCAAGCACACCCGAAGCAGAACCTATGACTTCTTATTAAAAGGCTTGATTTTCTGCCATGAGTGCGGTTATCCAATGGCGGTGCTAAATCGTCCGCCGGTATCCGGTGAAGATCGACTGTTTTTCGTGTGTCGAACCTACCAGCGTTTCACCAAAGCAGGTGTCTGTTCCTGCCACTCCATCAAAGAGCAGGTCGTTACCGAAGCAGTTCTGGCTAAAGTCAGAGAAGTCTGTGAAGCCTATCTTGATCCAAATAAGCTTCAGCCAATTGCTGCCGATGCAGTAGAGAAAGCCCGCAAGGCGGAAAACCATGAAGCAGAAATCCAGTCCATTCAGAATAAGATCGACAGTCTGACTGCCAACCTGGATAAGATGTATATGGATCGGCTGACCGGACTTCTTGCCGAAGCGGACTTCGAGCGCATCTATCAGCGAGTGAAGATGGACAGAACTTCTCTGGAAGAGAAGCTGAAAGAGCTGGAATCACAAAAAGAAAGCCCGGTCAGCACAGAAGACCGAGCAAGAGAGCTGGTGCAGCAGTTTTTGGATTCTGCCTACACCAGCCGGGAGCTTCTGGTCAGCCTCATCGAGCGTGTGGAACTGACCGAAAACAAACAAATCATCATCAAATTTCGCTTCCGTGAGTTGGAAGCGATTTCTTAGGGCCAATCGTTTACAATAGGCGCGGCGGAATGTTTCGCGGCTGGAAAA
>ERZ773228.520-NODE-520-length-46209-cov-15.426290_pt1 | contig 46209 bp, 45 predicted proteins | sample MGYA00580524_ERZ773228 | MGnify/ENA primary metagenome ERZ773228 (study PRJEB29015, sample SAMEA2737768) | human gut metagenome | biome: human gut; feature: human-associated habitat; material: faeces | place: China | collected 2012 ... | reverse complement strand
AGAATCACTGAAAATCTTAAAATGCCGATGGAGCCCGATAAATACGGGTTCCATCAACATTAAAACCAACACGAAATGTCCTATAAGCCCCGAAACACTTGGGTGGGATAATCCTCCAATCGAATATTCCAATAGAAAAAGAGGCTGTAGAAATGATCGCACATTTCTACAGCCTCTTTTTCTATTGGGAGGGCAAATTTACAGCTCGTTGAAGAGCGGCGAATAATTCATGAAGAGCGTGCAGATGATGATGGTCGTCGCGCAGGTCAGGATGGAAAGGCGGATGCCGTACTTGATCTGCAGCGATGGATTCAAACCGTAGCCGACTGGAATCGCTCTTGTGGAAACGGGAAGAATGTATGCGCAGTTGGCGGCAACGATGGTCCCCAGGATATACGGGATGGGGTTGACGCCCATGACGCCTGTGATGCCGGTCACGACAGGGATGGAAATCGAAGCGGCGGCCGTGTTGCTCGAAAGTTCGGAGAGGAAGCAGGCGAAGGTACAGGAAATAGCCATGGTCATGAGTCCTGGCGGAAGCTGGAGGCCTACGATGATGACAGCGAGGCGGTCGATGGCGCCCGTTTCAATGACGAGACGGCCCAAAGCAAGACCACTTGCGAAGAGGAAAATCATGCCTCACATGGCGTGGCTTTCTGCGTACTGCCAGTCGAGCATCGTCTTGCCATTTTCATCACGCAGGAAGAACATCAGCATGCCGATGACGAGGAAGACGTAAGCAGGCTTCATGGCAGGAAGGAATGAAGCGAAGAGCGGACGGATGAAGGCGAGGGCGGTCGCTAATATAAAGAGGTAAAGGCCGATCTTCTCGCCCCTTCTCATGGTGCCGAACTTGCTGTACATTTCACGGAAGTAGGCGCGCGTCCCCGGAAGGTCCTTGGCCGGAGCCGGGATGAGCCAGAGGAAGATGAGGTTCAGGAGGAAGACGATCGCAAGGAGCGGAAGGAAACGGATGACCCAGTCATAGTACATGAATTCATGGCCGGTCAGCTTTTCGATGTAGGAAACGGCGACAAGGTTCGCAGAGGATCCGATCGGCGAGCCGAAACCGCCGATACCGCTTCCCCAGCCGATGGCAAGCAGGATCGGGAGCGCCATGCGGCTTTCCGTCACGTCATCCTCGCCGACCGAGCGCAGCATGGCGATGGCAATCGGACAGAAGATAGCGGCCACGACGACGTTTGGAAGGAAAATGGAAAGGACGGTCGATGCGAGGAACCAGACGAAAATCTGGTTTTTCATCGAAGTCCCGATGAAGCAGAGCGCTTTGACCGACACGCGCTTGTCGAGGCCCGTCGTCGTCCATGTCAGACAGATGAGATCGGATCCCAAGAGCAGGACGGCGATTTCCGAAAAGTACTGGCTGATGACGTGGGAATTCGGGATCAGGTTGAAGAAGGCATTGACGACGATCGGCACGAAGGCTGTGACGTAAATAGATACAGGCCTGATGATCCACCAGAGCGCCATCCAGACGGCCGTTGCGATGGCGAACGAGGCCGCGGGCGTGAACGTGCCCCAAAGAAGAAAAGCCGACAAGAAGAATGATGCCGGACCGATGGGAATTTTCCATACCTTTGCCAAAATGCATACCCCCTCACATGCGCCCGGAGACCGGGCCTTCCGAGTTCCGTTATTTTTTCTTTATCTGTCTTTAATTATAATAAGGCGCATAACCATTTAAAAACTGTTAATTCTTGTTTATAATACAAGTATATAGTTGTAACAGGAGGGCCTATAAATTTTCTATCCATGAAATACTTCGTCGTGCTGACCGAAGAAAGGAGCTTCACGAAAGCAGCGGAAAAGCTCCACGTGACGCAGCAGACACTTTCCGCGCATGTGGCAGGGCTTGAGAAGGAATCAGGCGCCAAACTCTTCATCCGCCATGTGCCGCTTGAGCTGACGGACGCAGGCCGCGTCTTCTACCGCTATGCCAGGATCATCCGCAGAAATGAAATGGCGCTTGAAAGAGAGCTGACCGATGCGGCCGGCATGGGGAGGGGGACGCTTCGGATCGGCGTTGCTCCTTCAAGAGGGCAGGTCGTCCTTACGCCCGTCATTGAATCCTTCCGGAAATCCTGTCCGGGCATCCGCATCCGCCTTGTCGAAATGGCAAATGACATGCTCTGGACAGCACTGGCAAGAGATGAGATCGACCTCGTCCTCGCCCGTGCGCCGGAAGCGCTTCCCGGCATCGCATGTATTCCCTTTGCCGAAGAGTATTCCGTCCTCTACCTCTCCGATGATCTGGCGGAGGCGCTCTGGGGAGAGAAGAAGGAAGAAATCCTCTCTTCCCTTTCTGAAAGAAACAGGGAGCTTCCTGAATCCTTTGCCGAATGTCCCTTCCTCTTGAACAGCGAGAGCGACATCACGGGGGCTCTTGCACGCCGCCTTTTCAGGGACGCCGCTATCGATCCCGTCATTGCTGTCGAGTCGGAAAGCATGGGCACGATGCTGAAGCTCTGCGTGGACGGGGCCGGCGCTTACTTCTGCCCCGAAAGTCTGGCGGAGAAGCTCCTTCCGAGAAGCGCGCAAAAAAAACTCCACCGCATCACCTTCGAGGACGGGAAGTACGAGATTTCCTTCGGGTACCAGAAAAGTGCTGAACGGTGGAGTATGATCGGTCGTTTCATAGAAGAGGCTTTCAAAAGCCGCGGGAAGAAGTTTCCCTTAGCGAAGCCATAAGTTGGCGGCGGCATGCGCTGCCTGCTCGTGCGTGATGTAGCCTTCCTGCGCCATGAGCGTCAGGACGACGGTCATGCGCTCGGTGCCGGCCTTGGGGTGATCGATGGGATCATAGGCAGAAGGCGCCTGCGGAAGTCCTGCAAGCATGGCGCACTGGGAAAGGTCGAGCTCCTTCGGCTCCTTGCCAAAGTACGTGTGGCTGGCTTCCCTGAGGCCGTATGCCCCGTGACCGAAGTAAATGGTATTGAGGTAGAGCTCAAGGATTTCCTGCTTCGTGTAGTAGCGGTCAAGCTGGACGGCAAGGGCGAGCTCTTCAATCTTGCGGCTCATTGTGCGCTCCGGCGAGAGGAAAATGTTCTTGACCGTCTGCTGGTCGATCGTGCTGCCGCCTTCGAGCGTTTCGCCTGCCATGTAGTTCGTCACCATCGCGCGGGCGACGCCGATCGGATCCATGGCGCCATGGTCATAGAAGCGGCGGTCTTCGGTCGCAACGACACCGTCGATGAGGTACTGCGGGATGTCCTTGAATGGAACGAAGTTCTCGCGGTGGACGCGGGATTCGAGCGCTTCCTTGAAATTCGTGAGGTCGTGGTATTCCTGGCGGAGCGTCTGGATGTCCTGCTCCTTGGCGACCGTTGCATTCGGTGCGTCCTTGGATTTATTGACTGTGACCTTGCCGGAATCCGTCGTTCCTGTCACGCCGGATGCGAAGGTGGAAACCATGTCCGTCACCTCGCCGTAGAGGGAGTCATCCTTCTTGGCGGATGAAGGCGCAGAAGAAGCCGCTTTGGGCGCGCTTCCTGTAAGACTGGCCGGAATGTACTTCTCGATGCCGCTTCCCTGAGAGAAACCCCAGTAGACGGCGCAGGCCAGAACGATAAGCATGAAAAGTCGTTTCATTGTATTCCTTCCCTGAAAACGGGATATTTCCCGTGGATATTCTGTTCTTTATTGTATCATAGGAAAAGAAAAGGGAAAAATGGGAAGAAATGGCCCCTGATGATTTTAAAAGGCTTTTTCCTGCCAATCGAAGGATAAAAAGGGAAATATCTTTCCTGATGCCTTTCCAAAGTCTCTGAGTGCGGTATTTCTTAAAATATGGTATAATAATTACACAAGCTGTATATCAGAAAAATATAGGATATCTGTTGGCAGTGGTGCATCATTATAGGCCGCTGCGTTTTTATGTGAAGGAGAGTTGTATGGCTGAAGACATTCATGAAATTCAGGACCGGCACGCCGAAGAGAACGGCAAGAGCGATTACGGCGCCAAGGATATACGAGTACTGGAAGGACTGGAAGCGGTCCGCATGCGTCCTGGCATGTACATCGGCTCCACATCGGCACGCGGCCTGCATCATCTGGTCTACGAAGTCGTCGACAACAGTATTGACGAAGCGCTGGCAGGCTACTGCACGCACATCGAAGTCGTCCTGAATGACGACGGCAGCTGCACCGTTACCGATAACGGCCGCGGCATCCCGACTGGCATGCACGAAACAGGAAAGCCCGCCATGGAAGTCGTACTGACAGTCCTCCACGCAGGCGGCAAATTCGGCGGCGACGGCTACCCGATTTCCGGCGGCCTGCACGGCGTCGGTATTTCTGTCGTCAACGCTTTGTCCGAATGGATGAAGGTCGTCGTCAAGAGAGAGGGCGAGTTCCATGAAATGAAACTGTCCCGCGGGATTGTGACCCAGCCGATGAAGACCTATGGCAAGACAGATGAAACAGGCACAAGCGTCACCTTCAAGCCGGACGCTGAAATCTTCAAGGAAGGCGTCGACTTCGACTATGACACACTGAAGGTCCGCATGAGAGAGCTGGCCTTCCTGAACAAGGGCCTCGTCATTACTCTGGAAGACCACAGAGACGGCGCTGTCAGAAGCGAACAGTTCCACTATGCCGGCGGCATCGCCGAATTCGTCCAGTTCCTGAACGAAGGCAAGGACCTCGTCGATCCATCCGTTATTGCATTTGAAGGCGAAAAGGACAAGGTCATTGTCGACATTGCCATGCAGTACCAGACCGGGTACACGGAAAACATGTACACCTTCGTTAACGACATCAATACCGTCGAAGGCGGCATGCACCTGGCAGGCTTTAGAGCTGCGCTCACCCGTGTCATCAATGATTATGCTAGAAAGAACAATTTCCTGAAGCCGAACGAAGACAACCTGTCCGGCGACGACGTCAGAGAAGGTTTGACCTGCGTCATTTCCGTCAAGGTTCCGAACCCGCAGTTCGAAGGCCAGACGAAGACGAAGCTGGGCAATCTTGAAGTCAAGGGCATCGTCGACAACATTGTTTCCGAAGGCTTGAAGACATACCTGGAAGAACATCCGCAGGAAGCACGCGCTGTCATTGAAAAGGGCATCACCGCATCCCGCGCCAGGGAAGCAGCCAAGAGAGCAAGAGAACTCACCCGCAGAAAGAATGCGCTTGAAGTATCCAGCCTCCCGGGCAAGCTGGCCGACTGCACGGAAAAAGATCCGCGCTTCCTTGAAATCTACATCGTCGAAGGTGACTCCGCAGGCGGATCTGCAAAGACCGGCCGTGACCGCCGTTTCCAGGCTATCCTTCCGCTCCGCGGCAAGATCCTGAACGTCGAAAAGGCACGCCTTGACAGAGTCCTGAATTCCGACGCCATCCGTACCATGGTCACTGCCTTTGGCACCGGCGTAGGCGAAGACTTCGATATCAAGAAACTCCGTTACTACAAGATTATCATCATGACCGATGCCGATGTCGACGGCGCTCATATCAGAACACTGCTTCTGACATTCTTCTACCGCTACATGAAACCGCTCATCACTGAAGGTCATGTCTACATCGCTCAGCCTCCGCTGTACCAGGTACGTAAAGGCCGTCAGAAATACTATACCTATGACGACGATGAACAGAACAAGCTTCTCGCAAAGATCGGCATCGACGGATGCGCCATCCAGCGTTACAAAGGTCTTGGCGAAATGAACCCGGAACAGCTCTGGGACACCACCATGAACCCGGAACAGCGCGTGATGCTGAAAGTCGAATTGACCGATGCTGTAGAAGCAGACCGCCTCTTCACCATCCTCATGGGCGACAAAGTAGAACCAAGACGTCTCTTCATTGAAGAACACGCCAAGGATGTAACGAACCTCGACCTGTAATCAGAAGGGGCTGTGACAAAATACAAAAACATTTTGCCGCAGCCTTTTTTCCATGTCTTGACAAAAACGGGTTAAAATCCTTAAATCTGTATTTATATTCTTCGATAACGAGAAAGAAAGATTAAAAAAATTCAGAGTTGTAACAAAATTTTATCGAAAAAACCGTAATTTGTATTGGAACTATCGAGCCAAATGGTATAGAATAATAACGGTGTAAAGAGCACGTCAACGTATTCACTGGAAAGGGGATTTGTGATGGAATATTTCTATCCTGCAATAGTCAAGCATGATGCAAAAGGAGGAATTTTCTCTGTCATATTCCCGGATCTGAATGGATGTCAGGCGCAGGGGCGCACTGCTGAGGAAGCAGTTCTAAAGGCAAGGGAAGCTCTGGCAGCCTCTCTTCTGGAAATGGAAGAAAAGGGCCTTGAAATTCCGCCGGCATCGGATGAAAGACTTTTTCGTCTCCGTTATGGCGGCAGCCGCTGCTGCACCATTCTGGTCAATATGGAAACCTACCGTGAATACCGTGAATATAAAGTAAGAGCCGCCGATCATCAGACGGCGGTATGGGCAGAGACAGCCCGCAAGACAAGACGAGTCGGAATTCTGGCAAGAGTCTTCGGATTAAGGTAATCAAGAGCCGCGGCTTCGTGCCGCGGTTTTTTTAGTGACCTGGGGAGGAAACTATGTGGGAGATGATTCCGAAGGAACTGGATGAGACGGATATGAAAATCATCCACGCCCTTCGAAAGAACGGACGCATTTCTATGACAGAGCTGGGCAAGGAAGTCTTCATGACGAGCCAGGCCGTGAAGAACCGCATTGCAAGGCTGCAGGACTTGGGCGTCGTGGAGCGCTACACGGTGAACGTGAACTGTCCGCTCTTCGGCTACACGATCCACTGCGTCTTCGAGCTCGTGACAGATGAGAAGACGAGGGAAGGCTTCCTCGAATTCATGAAACATACAGAATACCATATTTTCCACTGCTACCGCGTGGACGGCGCATACCGCTTCTTTCTTGATGCGCACTTCCACAGCGAAAAATCCAGAGCGGACTTCATCCGTGAAGTTTCCGCATTCGGCCGCCTTACGACACATCAGGTCATGGAAGAAATCCAGGGCCTTCACCCTGTAGATGAATGATCATCCACGCTGTTTTACAATTTATAAGGAGACTCGGAAGGGCCTCCTTTTTTATTGCTTTTTATACCCGGGGCGCCTTCGCACCGCTCCCGCCATCCGGCACTGATGCTTGCAAATCATTCTTATTTAGGCTATACTTGCAAAATGTGCATAGCAAATACAACTTATCATAGAAAGAAGGAATACTATGACAATAGAACTTAATTTGTACCAGACGCTGGCAGCCGCTGTCGCCGTCTTCTTCCTGGGAAGCTTCCTGAAGGACAGGGTCAGCATTTTCAGGAAATACTGCATTCCTGCGCCTGTCATCGGCGGGACGATTTTCTCGATCGTGAACTGCATCCTTTACACGCAGGGCATCTGGAACTATTCGCAGGATACCGTCATGCAGAACTGGTGCATGATGCTCTTCTTCACCAGTATCGGCTACATGGCAAGCATCCGTCTCATCAAGAAGGGCGGACTCCTTGTCGTCAAGATGGCCTTTCTTGTCTTCCTCCTGATTGTCATTCAGGATCTGGTCGGTGTCACTTTTGCCAATGCCTTCTCGCTGAATCCGCTCATGGGTCTTGCAGATGGTTCGATACCGCTTGTCGGCGGTCACGGCACATCCGGCTCCTTCGGTCCTGTCCTTGAAGCACTGGGTCTTAAGGATGCGGCAACGATTGCTTTTGCTGCCGCTACCTTCGGCCTTGTCTCAGGGAGTTTCCTTGGCGGCCCGGTCGGAGAGCTTTTGATCCGTCGCTTCCATCTGAAATCCGATGAAGATGAAAACGGAGATGAAGTCCCGGAAAACCGCACGGAACATGAAATCGAAGGTGATGATGCAGCCGCTTACCTCAATATGGACCGCTTCATGTACGCTTTCGGACAGCTCCTCCTTGCCATGGGACTTGGCACATATGTCAGCCAGTTCTTCATCAACATCGGTCTCGTATTCCCGGGATACATCGGTGCCATGCTCGTTGCTGCCGTCATCAGGAATATTTCCGACATGACCGGGCTTTTCGGATGCTACCAGAGGGAAAGTGAAGTCCTTGGCGGCATCTGCCTGAACGTATTCCTTTCCTGTGCGCTCATGAGCCTGAAACTCTGGCAGCTGGCAGACCTTGCTATTCCGCTGATTGCAACGCTCATCGTGCAGGTTTCCATCATGGGCCTCTTCGCTTACTTCGTCATCTTCCGCGTCATGGGAAGAAATTACGAAGCAGCCGTCATGGCATCCGGCAGCTGCGGCTTCGGCCTTGGTGCCACACCGAACGCCATCGCGAATATGAACGCCATGTGCGAAAGATTCGGCCCGGCGCATACCGCTTACTTCGTCATTCCGCTCATCGGCGCTTTCGTCGTCGATTTCCTGAATGCATCCGTCCTCATGGTCTTCATGAATATCCTGAAGTGACAATCGGCGGGGCGGTTTCATTCATGATATAATAAGAATGATTTACCATTGAATGATGCATTTTCCAAAGGAGTACACTTATGTTCGATTTTCTTGACCTGTCTACGCTGATCTACCGCGTACCAGCGCTTCTTCTGGCGCTCTCCTTCCATGAATACGCGCACGCCGTCGTATCCGACTCGCTCGGAGATCCCACGCCTTCTGCCACGGGCCGTCTGACGATGAACCCGCTGGCGCACCTTGATGCTGTGGGCACGCTGCTGCTTGTCCTCTGCGGATTTGGCTGGGCGAAGCCCGTCATGATCGACCCGCGCTATTACAAAAACTACCGCTCCGGCGTCCTCAAAGTATCCCTGGCAGGCCCCGGCGGCAACCTTCTTCTCTGCTTCATTTCCATCTTTCTCATGGGGCTCTTGCAGAGATTCGGCATGCTCGGCATGGGCGGATACCAGTTCCTTTACTGGATCATGCTTTACAACGTATGGTTCGCCTTCTTCAACCTCATCCCGGTCCCGCCGCTCGACGGCTCCAAAGTCGTCAGCATGCTTCTTCCTGGCGAACTCTCCTGGAAATTTGAAAACTTCAACGCACAATACGGCTTCATCATCCTCATGGTCGTTGTATTCTCCGGCGTTGCCAACAAATTCCTGAGCCCGCTCTCCAACCTCTTCGTAACCCTCTGCTACAACATTACCTACATCCTGCTATAGTTGGCGGGAATAGAGTTAATTCCCATAACGGACGATGAAACTCTTCGAACCGGACAAAAGGTGCAAAACAAAAAAAGAGCTGTGAAATGATCCGTCATTTTCACGGCTTTTTTTTATGCTTTTTCCGCCGCCTGATGTATAATGAAAAATAAATTCTCGTGGAAGGAGGACATCATGATTACTACCTGGCTGATTTTCGAAATGGCAGGGACGATTGCCTTTGCTTTTTCCGGCGCTGCTGTCGGGCTCTACAAAAGAATGGATATTTTCGGCATCACGGTGCTCTCCGTCATGACGGCGGTCGGCGGGGGAATGATCCGCGATGTCCTCTGTGGCATCACGCCGCCATCAGTCCTCCGTTCTCCGGAAGGGCTCATCGTGTCGATCGTGACGGCGCTTGTCGTCGGCTTCGGCTATCCTCTTTTCCGCATCCCGAAGAGCGGGAAATGGGTCATCACGATCCTGTACCACTTGTCCGATACGATCGGCCTTGCCGCTTTCACCGTGACAGGGGCGCTCACTGCGTTCTACCGCTATCCTGGCTACGACATCGTCCTTCCCGTTATGCTGGGGCTCATCACCGCTGTCGGAGGCGGCATCATCCGCGATATGATGGCGCGCCGCATGCCCGTCGTCCTTTACATGGACGTCTATGCCATCGCATCGATTGCAGGCGGCCTTCTCCTCTGCGCTTTGAGAGAGCCATTGGGCACGCCGCTCGCCTCCTGGATTTCCTTTGCCTTCGTCCTGCTCCTCCGTTTTCTTGCCATCCATTACCACTGGCAGCTCTATCATCCGCACCGCCGTTTCCGCAGGATCCAGAGGGACTGAATTATTTCTTTACAAAAATTTTTCTTGACAAGCATTTGCGTTGAGCGTAATATCATAACCAACTTAAGGAAATCACTTAAGAAACTGAATAAAAACCTTACAAACCGGTGAGGCGGAGATAAAAACAGGAAATGCACTTCCAGAGAGCGGGGATTGATGGGAACCCGCAGTACGCAGCCCGTTAAATGGACCGCCGAGGGCGCTGTCAAAAGGAGAAATCCCTAGTATTCAGCGACGCATCATCTGCGTTATTGATGAGGGGTATGTTAGTACCCTGCAAGAGAGGGAGAAATCCAATTAAGGTGGTACCGCGAGTGTATATGAATGAGTACCGGGCATCCGGACTTTGAAATAGAGACCCGTCCTTGACAAATTTACTTTTGTCGAGGGCGGGTCTTTTTTGTTATCCGGAAGCGGAAAGGAGAAACAGGATGGAACAGTTGGAAAGAATCAAAGCCTATGCGAAAGACTACAGAAGAGTTCCGATCGCTAAGGAAATCTTCGCAGATGTCCGCACTGTCATCGGGACATTGAGAGTCCTGAAGAAAGTCAGCAGGACAGCATTCCTCTTCGAAAGCGCGGACAATACCGAGCGATGGGGACGCTATTCCTTTCTGGGATATGATCCAAAGCTTGAGCTCTTCGTGAAGAACGGAAAGATGACCGTCAAGGGCGCCGTCACAGAAACATTTGAGACAGACGACCCGGCCTCCGTCATCAGGAAAGTCCTTCACGAATACCAATCTCCGGAAATCCCGGGCATGCCAACATTTACCGGCGGGCTTGTCGGATACTTCGCCTATGAGTACGCGAGGTACTCGGAGAAGAAACTCTATTTCAAGGAGGAAAAGGAACCGGATATTTCCTTCAACGATGCGGACCTCATGCTTTTTGACAAGGTCATCGCATTCGACCATTACAGGAAAACGATCATCCTCATCACAAACGTCGACACGAGCGAGATCGAGACGAATTACGAAAAAGCGGTGAGGGAGCTCGATGAAATGGCAGAGCTCATCGCTTATGGAAAGGAAGCGGACATTCCGGAAGGAAAGCTCCTCAGCGATTTCAAAGACGAGTTCACCGAAGAAGAGTACGAAGCGCTCGTCAGAGAAATCCAGCAGCGGATCCATGACGGAGACATTTTCCAGGCCGTCCTTTCCAACGGCAGGAGCGCCGCTTTTGAAGGAAGCCTCCTCAATGCTTACCGGGTGCTTCGGACAATCAATCCTTCGCCCTACATGTTCTACCTTTCAGGCCACGACATAGAGCTCGCCGGTGCATCGCCCGAGACGCTCATCAAGCTGACGGGCGGCGAGCTTGAAACCTTCCCGATCGCAGGCACGATGCCAAGGGGAAAGACAGACGAGGAAGACGAAGCACTCGAAGAAAGGCTGGTCAGTGACAAGAAGGAACTTGCCGAGCACAATATGCTGGTCGACCTAGGAAGGAACGATATCGGAAAGATCAGCCGCTTCGGATCCGTCAGGGTGAGGGAGCTTCGGAAAGTGAAGCGCTTCTCCCACGTGATGCACCTCTGCTCCTTGGTCACGGGGACGATCCAGGAAGGAAAGGATGCGCTCGATGCCCTGGCCGCCGCGCTTCCGGCAGGCACGATGTCAGGAGCGCCAAAGATCAAGGCGATGGAAATCCTCCACGGGATGGAGAAATCGCCTAGAGGCGTCTACGCAGGCGCCGTCGGATACCTGAGCCTCACAGGAAATATGGACATGTGCATCGGCATCCGCATGGCAGCCGCCAAAGGGGGACGGGTATTCGTGAGAGCCGGCGCAGGCATCGTCAAGGACAGCGTTCCGAAGAGCGAATACAGGGAAACAAGGAACAAGGCAGAAGCCATGATTGAAGCAGTCAGGAAAGGACAGGAGGCGGGGGATTATGATTTTACTCATTGACCATTACGACAGCTTTTCCTTCAACCTCTACCAGCTCGTAGGAAGCCTTTCTTCGGACATCAAAGTCATCCGGAGCGACGAGCTCACCGTGAAGGAAATAGAAAATCTCAATCCTTCCCACATCATCCTTTCACCGGGAACGGGGCGGCCGGAAAATGCAGGCGTCTACGAAGAAGTGATTGAAAAGCTCAGGGGAAAAATCCCGATATTAGGCGTCTGCCTAGGCCATCAGGCGATCGGCGAAGTCTACGGGGCAAAGGTCATAAGCGCTCGGGAAATCCTTCACGGGAAATCCTCAGACATAGAAGTCATCAAAGAAACGCCGCTCTTTGAAGGCCTCGGGACATCCTTCGAAGGGGCCAGATACCACTCTCTTGCGATCGACCCGGAAACGATTGCGGGAGACCTCACGGTGACAGCCGTTTCCGATGACGGCGAGGTGATGGCCGTCGAAGACAGCAAAAGAAAAGTCTACGGCGTCCAGTTTCATCCGGAATCCATATTGACGCCAAAGGGCGGAACGATACTTAGCAATTTCTTACAGCAGTGAATGAGTGAATCAGGGGGAATCTATCATGATACAGGAAGCAATCAAAACCATCGTAAAGGGCAGCGAACTGCCATTTGAAACAGCGAGAGAATCCATGGGGGAAATCATGAGCGGGAAAGCATCGGAAGCGCAGATCGGCGCCTTCCTGGCTGCTCTTTCACTGAAAGGCGAGACCGTCGGGGAAATTACAGGATTTGCCAGAGCCATGAGAGACGCATGCGTGCCGGTCTCCCATGAAGGAGAAGTCTTTGAAATCGTAGGGACCGGGGGAGACGGAGCAGACACCTTCAACATTTCCACCACATCCGGCTTCGTCATCGCATCCGGTGGCGTCGCCGTCGCCAAGCATGGCAACAGGAGCGTTTCCTCCCGCTGCGGCGCGGCGGACTGCCTCGAAGCGCTCGGTGTCAACCTGGCTTTGACCGGCAAGGAAAACACCGAGCTTTTGAAGAAAGCAGGCATGTGCTTCATGTTTGCTCCCGTCTACCACAGTTCCATGAAGTATGCGGCCCCGGTCAGGAAAGCCCTCGGTTTCCGCACCGTGTTCAACATCCTGGGACCGCTTGGAAATCCGGCCGGCGCGACGATGCAGCTCATGGGCGTCTATGAAGAAAAGCTCGTCGAACCGATGGCTAAAGTCCTTTCGAACCTGGGAGTCAAGAGAGGCGCTGTCGTCTACGGCATGGACGGGCTGGACGAAATCACCGCCTGCGACAGGACGCTCGTCTGCGAATTCAAGAACGGCCTCTTCCAGAAGTACCTATTAGATCCCCGTGACTACGGCATAAAGCTTGCGCATCCGGGCGACCTCAAGGGCGGGGACAGCCGGGAAAATGCAGAAATCACAAGAGCCGTCCTCTCCGGAGAAAAGGGACCGAAGAGAAATGCAGTTCTCCTGAATGCTGGCATGAGCTTCCACCTTGCAGAGGGCATGTCCCTTGCTGAAGGCATCCAGAAGGCAGCGGACCTCATCGACAGCGGCAAAGCCCTTGCCTTCATGGAACGCTTCATCAGACTCTCAAGGGAGGCGGCACAATGATCCTCGACACACTGGCAGAAGGCGCGAGGCGGCGGGCCAGGGTCCTGGAAGAAGCTGACGGCGAAGGCATCAGGGAAGCGGCGATAGCAAGAGCGCTTGATGAAGACGTCCATGATTTTCCCTTCGAGAGAAATCTCCGGGCAGAAGGCGTGAACATCATCTGCGAAGTCAAGAAAGCATCGCCTTCCAAAGGCATCATCGCTGATCACTTTCCCTACCTTGAAATAGCCAGGGACTACGAAAGGGCAGGGGCGGCCGCCATATCCGTCCTGACCGAGCCGGACTACTTCCTTGGAAGCGGGCTCTACCTGAAGAAAATCTCCCGCGCAGTGCAGATTCCGATCCTTCGGAAAGACTTCATCGTATCCGAAGTCCAGATCTACGAATCCAAGCTCCTGGGCGCCTCGGCCATCCTCCTCATCGTTTCGATCCTGACGGATGAAGAGCTTACAAGGTTCATCCGGACGGCCAAAGGCCTCGGCCTCTCGGCGCTTGTCGAGACAAGGACGGAAGAAGAAATACGGAGAGCCGTCCTCGCAGGGGCAAGAATCATAGGCGTCAATAACCGAGACCTCCGTGATTTCTCCATCGACAATACCCGCGCAGCAAGGCTGCATTCGCTGGTCCCCGAAGATACCCTCTTCATTGCAGAAAGCGGCATACAGAAGAGGGAAGACATCGAAGAGTTCCTTGCGGCCGGCATCCGAAATTTCCTCATCGGGGAAGCCATGATGAAGGCCGAGGACAAGGCAGAAAAACTTGCTGAGTTCATCGGGGAAGAGCCACGGGTCCAGTGCAAGATCTGCGGGATTTCAAGGGAAAGGGATATCGATTTCTTAAACGATGCCCTTCCCGATTACGCAGGCTTCATCTTTGCAAGAAGCCCGAGGAAGGTGACGCCCGATAAAGCGGCCGGCCTCATCAGTTTGCTGGATCCACGGATCAAGGCGGTCGGCGTCTTTGTGAATGAAACAGCAGAGACCATAGCAGACATTGCAAAGAAAACCCATCTCTCCGTCATCCAGCTCCACGGGGATGAGGATTTTGAAACGATCCGCGAAGTGAAGGAAAGGACAGGACTTCCCGTCTGGAAAGCCATCCGGGCAGGAAGCGAGGAAGACATTCTTCCATGGAACGATTCGCCGGCCGATGCCCTTCTCCTTGATGCGAAAGTCATGGAGAAGAGAGGCGGCACAGGAAAGCGCATCGATCCAAATCTCGCCAGAGCGGTAAGGAAGTCCTTCCTTCTGGCGGGCGGCATGAATTGTGAAAATATCGTCCGGGCAGCGCGCATCGCAAGGCCCTTCGCGGTCGACGTGAACAGCGGCGTTGAAACGGACGACATGAAAGATAAAGAGAAAATACAGGCGGTAATCCGTCTTTTGGCCCGGTCGGGCCTGCGGAAAGGATGAAAGGTATGACGAAAAGAGAAGGACGCTACGGCGTGCACGGCGGACAGTATGTCCCGGAAACATTGATGAATGCAGTCCTCGAGGTCGAGGAAGCGTATGAAAAGTACAAGAATGATCCGGATTTCAATAAGGAACTCGACGACCTGAACAGGAATTACACAGGCCGCCCCTCGCTCCTCTACTATGCCAAGAAAATGAGTGAAGACCTGGGCGGAGCGAAGATCTATCTCAAGAGAGAAGACCTCAACCACACAGGCGCCCACAAGATCAATAACGTCCTTGGCCAGGCACTCCTTGCCAAGAGAATGGGCAAGACAAGAATCATTGCCGAGACCGGCGCAGGCCAGCACGGCGTAGCTGCCGCAACGGCCGCTGCCCTCTTCGGCATGGAATGCGAAGTCTTCATGGGCAAGGAAGATACCGAGCGTCAGGCACTGAATGTTTACCGCATGCGTCTCCTCGGCGCCAAGGTCTATCCCGTCACCTCCGGGACCATGACACTGAAGGATGCCGTCAGCGAAACGCTCCGCGAATGGACGAGACGTCTGGACGACACCTACTACATCATGGGATCGGCCGTCGGCCCGCATCCGTTCCCGATGATCGTCCGCGATTTCCAGGCCATCATCAGCAAGGAAGCCAGAGCGCAGATCCTGGAAGCGGAAGGGAAACTCCCGGCCGCTGTCCTTGCCTGCGTCGGAGGCGGCAGCAACGCCATTGGCACCTTCTACCATTTCATCCCGGACGAAGGCGTCCGCCTCATCGGATGCGAAGCGGCAGGAAGGGGCATCCATACAGGAAAGCATGCGGCGACCCTCACGATGGGGACCGAAGGCATCTTCCACGGCATGAAATCCTACTTCGTGCAGGATGAATACGGACAGATCGCACCGGTCTACTCCGTTTCCGCCGGCCTCGACTATCCGGGCGTAGGACCCGAACACTCCTACCTGAAGGACATCGGCCGCGCTGAATACGTGCCGATCACTGACGACGAAGCCGTCGACGCCTTCGAATACCTGTCAAGGACGGAAGGCATCATTCCGGCCATCGAAAGCGCGCATGCCGTCGCAGAAGCCATCAAGCTGGCACCGACGATGAAGAAAGACGACATCATGATCATTTGCATTTCCGGCCGCGGCGACAAGGACGTAGCAGCCATGGCAAGATACAGAGGGGTGGACATTCATGAATAAATTAGAAAAAGCCTTCGACGGGCACAAAGCATTCATCGGTTTCCTGACAGCAGGCGACCCGAGTCTGGAAGATACCGAGCGGTATATAGAAATCATGGCAAAGTCCGGGTGCGACCTGATTGAAATTGGTATTCCTTTCTCCGATCCTGTGGCAGAAGGGGAAGTCATCCAGAAAGCGACCATCCGCGCCCTTGCTGCCGGCACCACGACAGACAAGATCTTCGACATGGTAGAAAGAGTCGCTCTGAAAATCGATATTCCTCTCGTCTTCATGACCTACCTCAATCCGGTCTACGTCTACGGCGCAGAGAAATTCTTTGCCCGCTGCGAGAAGGCAGGCATCTCCGGCATCATCGTTCCAGACATGCCATATGAAGAAAAAGGAGAACTCGCAGAACCCGCCAGAGCGCATGGCGTGAAGATCATCTCCCTCATCGCCCCGACCTCTGAAGGCCGCGTCGGCATGATTGCGAGAGATGCAGAAGGCTTCATCTACCTCGTTTCCTCCATGGGGGTCACAGGCGTCAGGAGCGAAATCACGACGAACGTCAAAGCCATCACCGATACGATCAGGAAGTACACGGACGTTCCCGTCGCCGTTGGCTTCGGCATTGCAACGCCCGATCAGGCGGAAGACATGGCGGGAGCTTCTGACGGCGCCATCGTGGGAAGCGCCATCGTCAAGATCATCGAAGAGCATGGCAGCAAAGCAGACGAGCCGCTTGCCGCATACATCCGCTCCATGAAAGACGGCGTGGAAAAAGCAGAAGGGAAATAAGCAATATAAAAAGGGCTGTGCAGGGAGGAATCCTTCCACAGCTCTTTTTCTTATTCCCCATTTCCTTATATATGAGTATATATAAATAAAGAGAAGTGACTGATTTTCGACCAACGAAAAATAGAAATCTTTCACTCTAGCATTTCTATGAGTTCATGGTATAATGAGGGCGTTGCGATACTTTCTCAGAAATCATTCAATCAGGTGAAAGCCTGTGATAAGGAGCATTTCATGAGCACATTGATAAAAGCGCTGGCGGCTCTGGCTGCAGGCGCGCTGACGGCGTATCTTCTGCCGAAACATAAAAAGGGAAAAGAAAAGAAGCGCCTTCCCGTGGGAGAGAGCTTCCGTTTTCTGGCGGAACAGACAGGCACCTGCCGCGATCCGATTCCGGTCTACTACTACCGTCCGGCTACCTGGACCGAGGACCAGCCCGTCTTCATTTCCTTCCCGGACGTGACACGCCGCGCAGAGAAATTCGAACGCCATATGGAAAGCCTTGCCGTGAAGTACAACATGCTGATCGCATGCCCTGAATTCTCGACGAAGAAATATCCGGGCGCGCGCTGGTATCAGGAAGGAAACGTGCAGGACAAGGAAGGCGAGGAAGGAACGATCCAGCCAAGAAACCACTGGTCCTTCGATGCCGTGAGCCATATCGTCGCCGCTGTCCGCGCAAGAACCCATGCCAAGGGAAAGGTCATCATTTTCGGCCATTCTGCCGGCGGCCAGTTCATGCATCGCTACAGCCTTCTTGATGGAAGAGCGGACGTCGATGCCATCGTCTGCGCCAATGCGGGATGGTTCACGATGCCTGACGATACCACCTGCTACCCGTACGGCACAAAGGGCCTCGGCCTTTCCGATGCCGATCTGGCTTCTGCCTTTGCTCTCCCCGTCATCATGCTGATGGGAAGCGAGGACGTTTCCAGAGAGCAGCCTTTCCGCGCGACCCCCGAGGCCGATGCACAGGGCAAGAACCGCATGGAACGCTGCCTCCATTACTTCGATGCCTGCCAGAAGAAAGCCGAAGAACTCGGCGTTCCCTTCAACTGGAAGAAAGGCGTCGTAGAAGGCGCTGCCCACGAAGGCGGCAAGATGGCAGAAGGCGCCATGAAACTCTTCTGCGAAGAACCGCTCGATGAAACAGTAGGAATGTAAGAACTTAAAAGTAAGCACTTGAAAAGGCTGCGGCGAAAGATATATCTCGCTGCAGCCTTTTTTCATTTCATCACCAGTCAATCCATGTGAGTGCTTTCTCCAGTTCGTAGAAGGTCTTGCCATCCCAGAGAATATCTTCGGTGAGATGGTTCAGCACATCTTCCGCGTCGTCACTTTCGTAGTAGTACACCATTTCCATGAACTCTTCGAAAGGCTCGCCCGTGAAGCGGTACTTCTCCACGCTGATGCTGTTAGTGTCCCTTCCCGGATGGAACTTCAGCCCCGAAAAACGGTACACATAGCTCTTGTGCCTGACGGAAGCTTCCCCGTCATTCATAAAGTCGATAAATTCATCTGCGTCGCCGCCCTGCATATTGTCCTCCTTGTTCTTAACTATATTGGACGTCTTTATTATACAGGAAATCCGCGGGAAGCGGTAGGATGCCCTTGCCTTTTTTGCACTTGCCCGTCGTGGTATAATAGTTAAATACGATATTCAGTTGTCAGCTGTCAACCAACTTAAAAAAACAGGAGGAATGATGAAAAAGGCAATCATATTATCCAGCGGGGGCGTCGATTCCACGACGTGCGTATCCCTGGCTGTCGACAGACTGGGAGCAGACAATGTTGTGACTGCTTCTATTTTTTATGGCCAGAAACATAAGAAAGAAATCCTGGCCGCGCGCAAAGTGGCAGAATACTACCACCTACGGCATTATGAATTCGATCTTTCCTCCCTCTTCCAGTATTCGAACTGCTCGCTCCTTGAAGGCTCCACGCAGGAAATCGTGCATGAAAGCTATGCCGAGCAGATTGAGAAGAACGGAGAAGGAAAAGTTTCCACGTACGTCCCCTTCAGAAACGGACTGATGCTCTCCACAGCGGCTTCGCTGGCAGCCAGCCTCTTTGAAGACGACGACGTAGATATTTATATCGGCGCCCATGCCGATGATGCGGCCGGCGATGCGTATGCCGACTGCAGCGAGCCATTCCTGAAAGCTATGGGAGATGCAGTTTCCATCGGCACATACGGAAAAGTCCATCTGGCATTCCCCTTCGCCAAGCTGAACAAGGCAGGCGTCGTAGCTATGGGCCTTAAGCTCAAGACACCTTATGAACTCACATGGAGCTGCTATGAAGGCGGCGAGAAACCCTGCGGAACCTGCGGGACCTGTATAGACCGTGCAGCTGCGTTTGCTGCGAACGGCGTTAAAGACCCGGCCCTCTGAGCCGAGAAAGGAATATTATGTTTACCGTAACAAAGAGAATGGAAGTATCCGGGGCGCATTACCTGCACCTCGATTATGAAAGCAAGTGCACGAACCTGCATGGCCATAACTGGATCATCACCGTCACCGTCCAGAGCGAGGAAGTCGACCACAACGGCATGGTCGTCGATTTCAGCAAGATCAAGGAAATCGTGAACCGCTTCGACCACGCCCTCATCAATGACGTCATGGGGGATATCAACCCGACCGCCGAAAACATGGCCAAGTGGCTCTGCGACCGCATCCCGCACTGTGTACGCGTATCCGTACAGGAAACGGAAGGAAACGTGGCCACCTATGAAAAGTGAGTACCGCTATGACGACGGACTTTTCCATGTGACCGAGATCTTCGACAGCATCGACGGCGAAGGAAAAAGAACCGGCTGCATGGCCATTTTCGTAAGACTGGCAGGCTGCAACCTGCGCTGCACGTACTGCGACACCGCTTACTCGCTTGAACTTTCCGACACAAAGGAAGCGCTGACGGAAGATGAACTCATCCGCCGCATCCACGCCTTCCCTTGGAAGAACATCACACTGACCGGCGGCGAGCCGATGCTTCATCCGCTCCGCCATCTCTGCGAAAGACTCTCCGAAGAAGGCTATGACATCAATATAGAAACGAACGGCGCCGTTCCCCTTTGGGAAGACCGCCCGTCCGGCGTTTTCTACACGATGGACTTCAAGTGCTCAGGAAGTGGCATGAAAGAATCCATGAGGAAAGAAAATTTCCCCATCCTGAAAGAAAAAGACGTGTTGAAATTTGTCGTCGGCTCGAAGGAAGACCTGGATGAAATGAAGGAAATCACAAAGACGTACTTCGAAAGAAAAGACCATCCGGAATTCTTCGTTTCTCCCGTCTGGGGGAAAATCACGCCGGCGGAATTGGTAGAGTATGTCAGGGAAAACCGGCTGAGCCGCGTGAGGGTGCAGGTGCAGCTTCACAAGATCATCTGGGACCCGAACAGAAGGGGCGTATAAAAATGGATCGAAAGAAACTCGAAGAGGCAGCCCGCCTCATCATTGAAGCAGTCGGCGACGACCCCGGAAGGGAAGGCCTCCTGGAGACGCCGAAACGCTTCGCAGACATGATGGAAGAACAGTTCAAGTACTGCAGCATTTCCAATGACGAAATCGCCCGCGAATTCGACAAGACCTTCGAATCACCGGAAAGCGACATGGTCGTCGTGAAGGACATTGAAATCTTCTCCCACTGCGAACACCATATCGCTCTCATGTACAATATGAAAGTCACCGTCGGATATATGCCGAAAGGCCGCGTCATCGGACTTTCCAAGATCGCCCGCATCGCAGACGCCGTATCCCGCCGCTTCCAGATTCAGGAACGCATCGGCACCGACATCCGTGACATCATGAAGAAAGTCACGGGCTCTGACGACGTCGCTGTCCTGATCGACGGCGAACACTCCTGCATGACCGCCCGCGGCATCAAGAAGCCGGGCACCCGCACCAGGACGGTATCCGTCTCCGGTGCTTTTAAGAAAGACATCGAACTCCGCAAGGAATTCCTCATGCTCGCAGGCAAGTAACGGACATACCGGGAAAGGACGACTATGGATATTTTCAAGAAATTCACCGCGCGCGCCGTCAAGCTCGTCTCCGGACGCGCATCGGCTGCGCTCTTCTGTGACTACGCCTATGCCAATGAAATGAAGACCCCGGTGCACCCGGGCTATGGACGCGGCAGCAGAAACCGCGGCGCCCTCGAAATGGAATATGCGGCGGACGGTCCTGAAAAGGTCGAAGAGAAAATCTTCAAGACAGGAAATACCGATCCCAAAGGCGTCCAGAACATTCACGTCTGGTACCCTGCATCCATGGAAGAAGGGAAGAAATACCCGCTTCTCATCATTTCCAATGGCATGGAATTCTCCTGCACCTCTTTTATCGCGATTCTCCAGCACCTTGCCTCCTGGGGCTTCATTGCAGCCGGCAACGATGCACTGAACTCGGGAAGCGGCGAAACAGCGGCCAAGACGCTCGAGAAAATGCTCTCTGAAAACGAAAAGCAGGGAAGCCTTTTCCATGACCGCATCGATCTGGATCACATCGGAGGCATCGGCTACTTCCAGGGAGGTGCCGGCGCTATCCGTCAGGCGACCATCTCGAAGAACAAGGACCATTACAGTGCGCTGTACCTGGCAAGCCCCATGACGCTTCCCTTCATCGAGAAAGCAAAAGCTGCTGCATGGTCATACGACCCGTCCCAGATTACGGTTCCCGTATTCATCGCCTCAGGCGGAGACGGCATCGAAAATGGCATTCTCGCTCCTAAGGAAGACATGGAAGGCATTTATCAGGCCGCAAAAGGACCGGCCGTCATCGGACGCATGAAAGGCGAGGACCACCTCCGCGTCATGACACGCGCCGACGCATACATGACAGCATGGTTCCGCATGATCCTTTCTGGCGATGAAAAAGCAGCCTCCATCTTTGGAAAAGACGGTGAATTCATGAAGAATGCAGGCTGGACAGATAAAAGCATCAAGGGAATTCCCTTGGAAGGAAACGAATGAAACATATAAAGAAAATTCTGGCGGCGGGCATTTGTCTCGTCGCTTCACTCTATCTCACGCCTGCCATGGCGGCCTACGAAATCGACCCCGATTACACCATGAAGTACAACGACCCGGGGAAAATCGAGCAGCGCTACCGCTGGCACGGGCCCTACGAGGTGAAGTCCGTCGTCCTCTCTGACGGTGAAGCGAAATATGGAAATTACAAGTACAAAGTCTGGTATCCCGTGCAGCAGGCAGGGCGCGAAAGGCCCCGACCCCTCGTCATCACCCTGAACGGCACCGGCGGATCCTGCGACAAGGACGAACCCATCTTCAGGCATCTCGCCTCCTGGGGCTTCGTCGTGGCAGGAAATACGGATGCGAAGACAGCGCCGGGCTTCTCTGCCGAATGGACACTCGATCAGGCCCTTGCGGCCAATCAGGATTCCAAAAGCCCTCTTTATCATCAGATCGATGAAAAGGAAATCGGCATCGTAGGCTACTCTCAGGGAGGTGCCGGTGCTTACAATACACTTGAAGGGAAAGACGGCGATAAATTCAAGACCATGGTCACCGTTTCAGGCGTCACGGAATCCATCGGAGAAAAACTCCACCTGCCCGTCTGGATCTACGACCCGTCCAAAGTCACTATCCCCGTCTTCATGGCAGCCGGCACAGGCATCCTTGACAGGAAACTTATCACACCGCTCGATGAAATGAAGGAAAACTACAGCAAAATCCAGTCAAAGACAGCCGCCATGGGAAGAAGAAAAGACGCAGACCACCTGGACATCCAGACCGCCGCCGACGCCTACATCACCGCCTGGCTCAGATGGCAGCTCGATGACGACATCTACGCCAAAAGAGTCTTCACAGGCAAAGACCCCGAAATCCTGAGGAACCCCGCATGGGACAACGCAGAAGTAAGGAACCCGGAAACGACCCAGCCAAAACAGACTGAAAAGTGAATTGATAAATAAATGCTAAGATCAATCTTATTCAGGAACTGAACAAAATGAAATGTTTTGGGAGATGATGAGGGGAATTTATAAAAAGCTATTCGCAGAATTTTTCCCTCGAAATCTTCCAATGGAAGATTTTGCTGTCCCGAGCCGAAGGCTTGCAGAGAAATGACAATGGTTTGCCATTTTTGGCTTCAAATCCTTGATTTTTACAAAAGGAAGCCCGGTCTGCTAAAAAGCTTGATAAATGGCAGCACGACAATTTTTAGAGTATAGATTCTTGCCGACCTGCAAATTTTTTAAGAATTTGCACCGACCTTGAACTCCGCTCATCTTCTCCTGCACAGAGTCTTACTTTTATGCTAAAATATATAAATATATATGAGGAGAAAAATGCAGAAGAAACGTGAATTTTTCATCATGACGGCTTCTATTGGAGAGGGGCATTCTCAGGCGGCTCGGGCTATTGCGGAGACCATCAAACAGGTTCATCCCGATGATGCGGTTCGCGTGCTGGATTTTCTGTCCAGGGATGTTCTTTCCATTGATCACGTCTTAAAAGAATCTTACCTGAAAATGATTCGTATATTCCCTGAAATGTACGATAGTCTATATAGCAATTCACAGAACAGGCATTTAGGAGCAACGTTTCAGAGTCTTCTTTCCTGGAGTTTCCGAAAGCGGATGAAGAGGCTGATTACCGTCTTGAAACCGGATGCCCTGTTGTTTACCCATCCATTTCCGGCCTGTGCAGCCAATCTGCTGAAGAAGGAAGGGGACATTAATACCCCTCTTCTCGGAGTCATTACCGACTTTGATATTCATCAGCTCTGGGTGTACAAACATCTGGATGTGTACTGCGTTCCTTCAGAGGACCTGGCGCGTAAACTGGAAGCCCATAATGTGCCGAGAAATATTATTCACACCACGGGAATCCCAGTTCGCAAATCCTTCTATGAAGAACTGAAAAATCCAAGTCCTAAAGAAAAAGGGACCGTACTCATCATGGGTGGGGGCCTGGGACTCGGAAATATTACAGATACTCTTCTACGTCTGGACAAGATTGATTCCGTGAGCCAGTTTATTATTGCTACGGGACAGAATATCAATCTATATGAAGAAGTGGCATCTATCCGGTCAAGCCTCCGGCATCCGGTGGATCTGCACAGCTATACCAATAAAGTGGCAGAAATGATGAGTAAGAGTGAACTCATCGTCACCAAACCTGGTGCGCTCACCTGTACAGAAGCGCTGACCATGAATCTGCCTATGGTTTTGGTCAACGCCCTTCCCGGACAGGAACGGGCAAACGCCCAGCATCTGGAAGAACAGGGATGTGCTGTCTGGATTAGGAAAAATGAACTGGTGGACACAGTCGACGGTCTGCTGAAAAATGAAGATAAACTCAAGCAAATGGCACTTGCCTGTGGCAATGATAAAAAGGACAGCGCACTCGAAATCGTCCAGATACTCGTCCATATGCTGGAAAGCAATACGAACCGAAATAGGTATCTCCAATTTAAAGAAAGGGGATACCTATTTGACTATAACGAGAATGTCGAAATTTGTATATCTAGTTAACAATGGAGAAAAGCATGCAGCAGTGGATTAACCATGCAGAAAGAAAACAGAAAAAGAAGCCTCGCAGTGCTTCTCTGATTCGCCTTATAAGCAAAGCCATATATCTTTGCGGAGATTATGTGGGAATTTTATTGGCCGAATGGATAGCCTTCCATATCAGAAATTTCCTGATGGGCAATATATTTCAGGTAAACGCCATATACATCTATATAGTGACACCTGCTGTATTCCTTCTGGCGCTGGCATTTGCCGGAATATATTCCAAACATTATACCAGTGCACAGATGTTGGAAAAACTGTTTAAAGCCTGCCTGGGGGGAATTGCTTTTTCCATCATCCTCATGTTCCTTACCCAGGTTTCCGGCCAGGTATCCCGTCTGTATGTAGGGCTTTTTGCGGTCATCGTCTACCTGTTCCTGGTAGTTGAAAAATATATTACCGCCTTATGTATCCGTAAGATGCCAGGACTTCAGATTCCTGTTCTGGTAGTAGGTGCCGGAAAGACGGCAGATGCGGCGATTGATGAAGGGAAGAGTAACGTATTCATCAACTATCGGGTAGGAGGATTCCTTGAGGACTTTGAACCATCTTCCCGCTATGCCGATGTATATCCGATTCTTGGAGGTTTTAATGATCTGGAAAAGGTAATTGCTGAAACCGGGATTCAGGATATAATCATCACAGCACCGGGACTTCCACAGGACCAGATGAATCATCTCCTCTATCGGGCACAGACACTGGTTCCCTATGTAAGCGTAGTTCCAAATCTGGTAGGCGTACCGATGTCAAATGTGGAAGTGGAATCTTTCTTTGACACCCGGATTATGCTCTTAAATATTAAAAATAATCTGGCGTTTCGGCTGAATCAGATTATTAAGCGGATATTTGATGTTGTTCTGACGCTTAGTGGAGGTTTATTCCTGCTCCCATTATTTCTTGGAATTTGTGTATGGATAAAAACGGATTCGCAAGGACCGGCAATCTATAAACAGCGTCGGGTGGGCAAGGATGGAAAAGAATTCGACTGCTACAAATTCCGCTCTATGGTCGTAGATTCGAAAGAACGACTGGAAAAACTTCTGGCCACAGATCCAAAGGCAAAAGAAGAATGGGAACGGGATTTTAAACTGAAAAATGATCCACGTATTACGAAAAGCGGTGCCTTTCTTCGGAAGACCAGTCTGGATGAACTTCCGCAGCTCCTCAATGTACTGAAGGGGGAAATGTCACTGGTAGGACCTCGGCCCATTGTCCAGAAAGAAGTACCTAAGTATGAACAGTACATTAAAGAATATTATATGGTACTTCCTGGAATCACAGGCCTCTGGCAGGTGAGTGGTAGAAGTGATACTACATATCCTGAGCGCGTGGCCATGGATATGTGGTACGTTCATAACTGGAGTGTATGGCTTGATATCATTCTCATCTGGCGCACATTGTTCGCAGTAATTCACAGTCGTGGTGCTTATTAATCAGATATAAGGATGGATAAAAATTGAAAATTCGTAAAGCAGTCATTCCAGCGGCAGGATTTGGAACTCGTTTTTTGCCAGAAACAAAAGCCATGCCAAAGGAAATGCTTCCTATTGTAGATAAACCGACAATTCAATATATAGTGGAAGAAATATTAGACAGTGGAATTGAAGATATACTGATAATCAGCGGACATGCAAAACGTGCCATTGAAGATCACTTTGATTCATCACCGGAACTTGAACAGCATTTATTTGAGCACAACAAGATGGAATTACTGGACGAAGTGCGCAAAGTAGCGAATATTAAAGTACATTATATTCGGCAGCAGCACATGAGAGGATTGGGAGATGCTATACTCTGTGCTAAAGATTTTACTGATGGGGAACCTTTTGGAGTTATTCTGGGGGATGACCTGGTGTATAACGGAGATGATACACCGGCCCTGGGACAGCTGCTTGAACAATATGAAAAAACCGGAGGCACTATTGTGGGTTGTCAGCTGGTTGAAAGAGAACAGGTTTCCTCCTACGGAATCATAAAAGGGAATCTTACGGAAAACTCTGACCTTGTTCTTGTAGAAGATATGGTGGAAAAGCCTAAAATAGAAGAGGCACCGAGCCGGCTGGCAGCTCTGGGAAGATATGTCATTACCCCGGATGTATTTGAGATACTGGAACATACAAAGCCAGGAAAAGGGGGAGAAATCCAGCTTACTGATGCATTGAGGATTATGGCGCACAGCGGAAATGTCTACGCTTATAATTTCAAGGGCAAGCGTTATGATACAGGCAATAAGCTGGGGTTTCTTAAGGCTACCGTAGAATATGCACTCCGCAGGAATGATCTGGGCCCGGCATTTAAGGAGTATCTGTCCAACATGGTAAAAGGTCTGTCCTGATAAATCCGATATGGGTAAAAATAGATAGTATGTTCTTTAGTGATAAAGGAGTATGAACATAATGAATGTATTACTTGCCGGTGGTGCGGGATATATTGGTTCACATACCGCAGTGGAACTGCTCAATGCCGGTCACCAGGTGGTGATTGTAGATGACTACAGCAACAGTAGCCCTGAAGCGGTTCACAGAGTAGAAAAAATCACAGGAAAATCAATAAATTCCTATGAAGCCGATGTGAAGGATAAGGAAAAGATGCGTCATATCTTTTCAAAAAATCACATTGACTGTGTAATTCACTTTGCAGGACTCAAGGCCGTAGGAGAATCTGTTCGCCTTCCTTTAAAGTATTACCGTAATAATATTGATACCACACTGACACTTCTGGAGTGTATGGAAGAAGCAGGAGTTAATCAGTTTGTGTTCTCGTCCTCAGCTACAGTGTATGGGGAAGAAAATAAGCCGCCATACGTGGAAACCATGCATCGTGGCAGCTGTTCCAACCCGTATGGTTGGACTAAGGTGATGATGGAACAGATTCTGGAAGATGCAGCCAAAGCGAATCCAAAATTATCCGTCATTTTGCTCCGTTATTTCAATCCAATTGGAGCCCATGAAAGTGGTCTGATTGGGGAAGATCCACAGGGGATTCCCAACAATCTGATGCCCTATATTGCCCAGGCAGCAGTAGGAAGAAGAGACCACCTCACCGTATTCGGAGGAGACTACCCCACACAGGATGGAACCTGTCTTCGTGACTATATTCATGTGATGGACCTGGCAAATGGCCATGTAAAGGCAGTAGAATATGCAGCTAGCCACAAGGGCGTTGAAGTGTTTAACCTGGGAACAGGCACTCCTTACAGCGTTCTCGATATCATTCATGCATTTGAAAAGGCTACCGGGGTTAAAGTGAAGTACGAAATCGGTCTACGAAGAGCGGGAGATCTTCCGAAATTCTGGGCAGATTCAACCAAGGCACAGAATGTACTTGGCTGGCATGCGGAAAGAACTCTGGAAGACATGTGCCGGGATACATGGAACTGGCAGGCTAAGAATCCAGAAGGATATAAGTAATCAGAATGAGTACTATAAAGACATTCAAGGTTATCTTTCTTGATAGAGACGGTGTCATAAATAAAAAAGCACCAGAAGGGGATTATATTAAAAACTGGAAAGAATTTCATTTTTTAGAAAAGGTTCCGGAGGCAATTCATATTTTTAATGATTTGGGCTTCAAAGTTGTTGTTGTCAGTAACCAACGTGGGATAGCCAAAAGGCTGATGACTATGTCGGATGTAAATTATATCCATGAACAAATCAATAAACAGATTTCTGCATACAAAGCACATATAGATGCATTTTTTGTATGCCCTCATGAAAAGGGTACCTGCCATTGCAGGAAACCGGAAATTGGCTTGTTCTTACAGGCGGCCAGGCTATTTCCCGTAGATAAATTACATTCATTTATGATGGGCGATAGTATTACGGATATAGAGGCAGGTCATAAATTTGGAATAAAATCTGTTGCAATTGGGGATTTTTTAAAAAAAGCAGATTTTTATTTTCCAGATTTATATCAAGCAGCTAAATATATTATGAATTCAGGGAGTAGTTATGGTAATCACTAAAACGCCTTTTAGGATGTCCTTTTTTGGTGGAGGAACAGATATTAAGGAATTTTATTCAGAGTATGGTGGCAGTGTACTTTCTTCTACTTTTGATAAGTATTGTTACGTAACTTCTAGATTTTTACCTGAATTTTTCGATTACTCTTCAGAATTTGTTTATTCTCGGACAGAAAGAGTAACAGACATTGATAAAATAGAACACCCTTTGATTAGAAACTGTATGAAATTTATGAATTTACAGAATATTCGGCTGGCGTATGATGCTGATCTTCCAGCGAGAACAGGGTTGGGAACAAGTTCCTCTTTTGCGGTGGGAATGCTCAATGCATTTCATGCTCTTAAAGGAGAGATGGCAGACAAGAAGAAACTGGCCAATGAAGCCATTTACGTAGAAAGAATATTATGCCATGAAGCCGGTGGCATTCAGGACCAGATTGCAGTATCTTTTGGCGGTCTGAATAGAATCGATATGGATGAGGATGGATATCATGTGATTCCTATCGTGATTTCACGGGATCGGAAACAGGAGTTAAATGATTCCCTTATGCTGTTCTTTACCGGCTTTTCTCATATGTCGGCAGCTGTACAGGAAAAGGTGAAAGAAAATTTCCAGGATAAAATACGCCGTCTGCAGAATATGAAAACCATGGTAGGGGAAGCCCAGAGAATCTTGACGGGCAAAGGGAATTTAACCGAATTCGGCCATTTGCTTCATGAATCATGGCAAATCAAGAGAAGCCTTTCCGGTGGTATTTCTACAGGAGAAATTGATGCTATGTATGGAGCTGCCCGCAAAGCAGGAGCAGAAGGAGGGAAACTCCTGGGTTCCGGCGGCGGTGGTTTTTTGCTGTTTTATGTGGAAAAAGACAAAAAGCCTTATGTTAGAAAGGCTTTGGAAAAGCTTCTTTATGTTCCATTTTCCTTTGAAACAGGCGGTACGCGCATCATTTATTACAGAGCAGAAGATCCGGTAAATTTTTGAGGAGGACTTATGAAAAAGACAACAGAAGCATATCTGATAGAGTTGCTGGATAGATACCCTGCATTGAAAACCATTGAAGATGATATATATGCAGCTGCTGAATCTCTAATTTATTTGTATCAACACAAAGGGAAGCTTTTGGTATGCGGCAACGGAGGCAGTGCCGCAGATTCTCTGCATATAGTTGGAGAACTGATGAAATCCTTCAAGCAGTATCGGTCGATTCCAGTAGAACTCCGGAACAAGCTTGAGAAATATGAGGATGGCTATGAATTAGGAAATCATCTTCAGATGCCGCTTCGTGCCATAGCCCTTGTTTGTGAGTCCGGATTAAACACGGCCTTTGCCAACGATGTGAATCCGGACTATGTATTTGCCCAGCAGGTCCTTGGCTATGGAGATAAAGGTGACATCCTTATGGGAATCAGCACATCAGGGAATTCCCATAACGTTGTTTATGCAGCTGAAGTGGCTAAAGCCATGGGGCTTACCTTTATTGCACTGACCGGACAGGGCGGTGGAAAACTGAAAAAATTAGCGGATATCTGTATATCTGTACCGGAGACGGAGACATTTAAAGTACAGGAACTCCATCTGCCCGTTTATCATGCTCTCTGCCTGGCAGTGGAAAATGAGATTTTCAAGGTGGGAGATATATCATGGAAGCAGTAATATTAGCCGGTGGATTTGGCACCAGACTGCAAAAGGTAGTTCATGACGTGCCCAAGCCCATGGCGCCCGTTGCGGGAAAACCATTTCTTTCCTATTTACTTGACCAGTTGGATAGACAGGGCTGCACCCATGCTGTTCTGGCAGTGGGCTACAAGAGAGAGATCATTCAAAACTATTTTGGCTCGAGCTATAAGCGTATTTCTCTGTCCTATTCCGTAGAGGATAAGCCGCTTCTTACCGGTGGGGCATTAAAAAAGGCATTACAAATGGTTACGGTAGATGCGGTGCTTGTGTTAAATGGAGATACGTTCTTCGGCGTAGATTTCTCTAAAATGATGGATTTTCATTATCGGACTCATTCTGACGCTACACTGGCAGTGAAAGAGCTTCATGATTTCTCACGATATGGAACAGTCCATTTTGATGATGATGATAGAATCACCAAATTTGTAGAGAAAAAAGCATGCCCGAAAGGTTTTATCAATGGTGGGGTATATGTACTGAATCGTAACCTTTTTTGTTATATTCCTCAGGATAAATTCATGATGGAAAAAGACTTTCTGGAAAAGTATGTAGATACAAAAGTGTTTAGCGCATTCCCTTGTGATGGATATTTTATAGATATTGGCATTCCGGAAGATTATGAAAAGGCAAATAAGGAGTTTCGCAAGCTGGTATGAAGAATAAAAGGCTGCTTTTTGTAACGACAAGGCTTTTCTGGCCAACGGATAGCGGGAGGAAATTAATCCTGTACTATTACTGCAAAGGTATTTGAGGATAAAGGATTTCTCATGGATATGAAATTTATGAATAAAGTTGTTGTTATTATACCGGTTTATCATCCGGATAAGAAATTCAATTCTTTACTCCGAATGCTAAAAAAACAGGAAGATGTTCTTTTTGATGTTTATATTGTAAATTCCGGCTCGGATAAAAAGCAGTATGAGAAAGATTTAGATGGCTTATCCTATACTATGGTGGATATCGATCCTAGAACATTTAATCACGGCGGTACCAGGCGGAAGGCTGCTGAAACCTGCGAGAAGTATTCTTTTCTTGTTTATATGACACAGGACGCTGTTTTGGCAGATAAACGTTCACTTTCTAATCTTTTGAGGGTTTTTGCAGATAAGGATGTTGGGTGTGCCTATGGAAGGCAATTACCAAATGCTGGTGCAGGAATTATGGCAGCTCATGCCCGCCTTTTCAACTATCCCGATAAAAGCCAGATAAAGCAGCTTTCTGATAAACAACGACTGGGAATTAAAACAGTCTTTATCTCAGACACCTTTGCAGCTTATCGGCGTAGTGCACTATATGATATAGGGAATTTTCCTGAACATGTAATTCTTAGTGAAGATACGTATGTCGCAGCAAAAATGGTATTAGCCGGATGGAAGCTAGCCTACTGTGCTGATGCAAAGGTATACCATTCCCATAACTATACAATAATGCAGGAATTCAGGCGCTATTTTGACACTGGGGTTTTTCATGCAGAGGAGCCTTGGATTCGGAAATCTTTTGGCGTTGCAGAAGGGGAAGGCAAACGATTTGTCCTATCGGAGATTCGTTATATTCTGTCCCATAAGCCTTGGCTTATTGTTTCGATGGTCATGAGAGATGGAATGAAGTTCCTTGGATATAGAATGGGAATTTCATATCGCTCCCTGCCGCGGGGATTCATCAAGAAGGTTAGCATGATGAAGAGCTACTGGAAATAAGAAATCATAAGTAGACATTACAAGAGCGATTCAACTGGTAAGTTAGATATGTCCGAAAATGAAGCAATATTTTAGATAGGGATAAGGTGTGAAGAAGAATGAATAGTAAAAATCTACAGGGAAAATCTATTTTGGTGGTTGCTGGAGATTACCCCTATCCGCCTAATCATGGAATGGTTGTAGATATTTGGAATCGTATTTTAATACTCGAAAAAATTGGATTGAAAATAGACCTTATCTGTACAGTAAAAGGAAACACCGATAGTTTAGATAAGTCTGAAATTGTTAAGCATGTGAATCATTTCTGGATTGTAAACAGGAAAAATAGAGTCATTGATTTACTTTCCAAGGAAACAATCCAGGTTAAATCAAGAGTAGCTTTAAGCAGGCTTGTAATTAATCAACATTATGATTACCTGCTCTTAGAAGCTGATTATGTGGCCGAAATACTGAATAACAAGACGATTACTTATGATTATGCAATACTTAGGTCACATAATAATGAAGGTGTATACTATAAGAACTTGGGAGAGAGTACGCCTAATATTTTCAAAAAATTTTACTATTTTTCTGAAGCATTCAAATTCAGTAAAACAGAGCCGGCCTTATTAAAAAAAGTCAAAAATGTGCTTTTTGTATCTATGGACGAAAAAAAGCGGTATGACAAGCAACTAAAAGGAATTAATACCTTATTTCTTCCACCAGTAATAAAGCTGGAAACGAAATCAAGAGAACTGGATAATAAGACGGTCTTATTTATTGGTTCCTTATATATCGATAACAATAGAGAAGGAATCCAATATTATATTAGAAATGTGCATCCTTACTTATCACAGCTGGATGGCTATAAATTCATAATGGCAGGAAATACTAAGCATCATAAGCTGCAATGGATTGATGACATTCTTCGTATAAATAAGAATGTTACTTTTTATGATACACCAGATGACTTGGAACCGTTATACGCACAGGCTTCTGTATTTCTTAATCCCATGTTACATGGCGCCGGCGTTAAGCTGAAAACAGTAGAAGCAATAGTTAATGGGCTGCCTGTTGTCTGCTTTCCCACAGGCATTGAAGGTACCGGGCTTCAGCAAGGGATTGGTAATCTTACGGCTCGGAATGCAGAGGAAATGCGTAGATATTTTGAAAAGCTCTTAACTGGGACTAGTACGGAAAAGCAGGATATAGTGCGTAAGGGCCAGAAATTTATTACTAAGAATTATGATGCAGAACGCCTTTTATCTAATTTTTTATCCAGTTTGTAAATCAATGTGGTCCGCTTTTAATTGAAAACAGGAATTGTAATTTTAAACTATAATGATTACGAAACAACGTTAAAATGTCTGCAACTAATTTTTATGATTCTTTTTATAATTCTATTGCTAACAATACAGATTCAATAAATCTAATTCATTAAATGAGAGATATATTATTATTAGGAAACTAGACAATATTCTAAGGGGCAATAGCAAACTTTCCAAACTTCCACATGATATGGAGGTTGATGAATTTGGAGGAAATGAACATGTCGTTATTCGAATCGATAAAATCATTTTTTTGGCAGCTTCCATCGCTGTCTGATTCTGAAAAACAAGAAATCTTTTACTATGTTAAAGGGAAAATTAAGGGGGAAGCAAAAGGCATTCATTCGGATGATGTACTTGGAAAGTATGTTACGGACCTTTTGGCTACACAGGATTTGAGTAATAGCTTTTCCATTGACTATCCTAGAAAGCCACTGATTAATCTGCAAGAAGATGATCCAAAGCTCATTGCTTATTATCTTCCACAGTACTATCCGGATCCTCATAATGAAAAGTGGTGGGGCCGTGGTTCTACTGAATGGACTAATATTACAAAGTCCTATCCTCAATATATAGGCCAGTATCAGCCCAGGCTTCCTGGCGAACTGGGATTTTATGATTTACGTATAAAAGACAATATTTATCGACAGATTGAATTAGCTCGTTTTTATGGTATCTATGGCTTCTCTTTTTATTATTACTGGTTTGATGGAGAAAGGCTTTTGGACTTGCCATTTAATGAGTTCATCAATGACAAATCAATTCATTTTCCATTCAGTATTTGTTGGGTAAATGAAACTTGGACCAAGCAGTGGGAAGGAAGTTCAAATGTGCCTCTAATGGTGCAAAATAAGAGCATAGATAGTTATAAGAATTTCATTAAATCGTGTGTGGATGTTTTTACGCATGATAATTATATCTGTATTAATAAAAAGCCTGTATTAAGTTTATATAGACCCCTTGATGTTCCTCATCCTCAGGAAGTTTTGGATTATTGGAAGCAGTATGTCTATAAACAGACTGGATTGGAGCTTTATATTATTGGTATCATTCATTCCGATAAGAAAGAGGAATACGAGGCTAATTATAAAGAGCTTGGATTTGATGCTGCCGCAGAATTTGCCCCGGGGCCTCAGCTTCGTATGATGAAAGTCATTACTAAAGACAAGCAGTACGTATGTGATAAATTTTTGGGCACGGTATATGATTATAAAGAATTTGTAGAAAATAAGCGATATTTTCAGTTGAAGAAACCGGGACTTTATCGTGCAATATCTCCATTATGGGACAATACGGCAAGAAAGAAAAACCGTGGATTGATTCTTGATGGATCGACTCCGGATTTGTATAAACAGTGGCTCATTGATATTATTAAAGAAACGAAGAACAATGATACTATTGATGATAAAATGATTTTCATCAACGCATGGAATGAATGGGCAGAAGGCGCTTACTTGGAGCCGGATTTGAAGTGGAAGTACGGATACCTGGAAGCAACCAAAAATGCTATATTAGAAAGCCGCTAATTTTATCAATCACTATTAATATAAATTGAAAGGAGAATTTATGACTGTTAATCAGGCCTTTGCTGATTTTATGCAGAATACCGTAAACCTTGATCCTGAGGTTGTCAAAGCTGCCAGAAAGAGTCGGGATAATCTTTTAGATAACATTAGTGAATTTAGCGAAAAAGACGGTTTCTTTAAACTTTATTCTGGTTTTAATGTCCAGTTCGGTTCTTTTGCTCGTAAGACAAAATGCAGAGAGCTGGATGATATAGATATGATGATTGGAATTTCTGCTGATGGTGCTACTTACACGGCCTACCGGGAGTGGAATGATATACAAATTACTCCTTCCATCACGTCTGAAGCTCAGCAGAATTGCTTAGATGGAAATGGTTACCTTAATAGCAGGAAGGTCGTTGAACGGTTTAAAAGGCAACTGCAAAATGTACGGGAATATAAGAAGTCAGAAATTAAACGTAATCATGAGGCCGTGGTTTTAAATCTTCTATCACGAGACTGGTCATTTGACATAGTTCCGTGCTTTCATACAGTTAAAGAATCAGATGGAAGAGATTATTATCTTATTCCTAATGGAGAAGGACATTGGAAGAAAACCAATCCTATAAAGGATAGAGAGTTTGTTACTACTCAAAATCAGTTAAATGACGGTAAATTGCTAGAACTTATTCGGTTGGTAAAATATTGGAATCAGCATAGTTCTGCTGTCACTCTGCCGTCTTATTTTTTAGAAATTCTATTAGTCAATTATGCGCAATTCAATTTTATTCCTGAACATATGAATGAAAGGTTTAGAAATGCGCTCGAATACGTGAGGGATAATATTTTCTATCCAGTGTATGATATGAAAGGAATCCAGGGAAATATTAATGATATACCCGATGATGATAAGGGATCATTTTATAATGCGGCAGATGGTGCAATTTCCAAAAGCGATTTGGCAATTGCTTGGGAAAAAGATGGTTATGATGAAACTGCATTACAAATATGGCATGATATTTTAGGAGATAATTTTCCTACAGAATGACAATGACTAAATCTATATACAGACGACAACAAGAAAAAGATATAACTCGACTGATAAAAGGGCAGCGAATTTTATATTCAAAATCTAAAAATTTCAATAGGATTAATTTGTTTTTTGTATTCATCTGCGTTGCCATGGGTATATGTGCCTTATTTTTTAATAGTATTTCTTCTTATCTGCCTGTTTCTATTGAGGGCTTCAAGGGGGTATCTAATTTATTAGCAGTTATCACTTTATTTATTTCACTTAAATTGGATGCGAAGACAGCTAAATATAAAAGCAGGGCGGCACAAATCCAACAATACATTGATGCCGTTTTATATTCTTACTGCATAGGAAACTCAATTGACGAATGGGGGAATGTGCCTGATATAGCGCAGATAGAAGATTGGATACGCGACTATCAGGAAGATATCGACAAAATGGGTTTGGGCCCTTGGTATAATGATTATTCGAATGAGACACCTTTTAAACAAATAATGAATTGCCAGCATGAAAATCTTAGGTGGGAAGATTCTCTTCATGATGAATTTGAGAAGTTCGTTGCAGCAATCATAGTAATAGGAGTAGTTGCCTTTTTCGTAATCGAGCTTCGCATTAATGCTCGAATTATGTGGATTTTAATGGATATAGGTCCTTTTGTGCCTGCCATACGGTATTTGTATTCAATCAGTTCCAAAATCCAAAAAGATAAGGCTAGGATAAATAAGGCCATGGAAGAATATTATTCTATTTGTAGAAAAATTCAGAAACAAACTGTGACAGTCGAGTATTTGATTGATTTGCAAACACTAATTTATGAAAACCGACGGGATTCATACCCGATTCCAGATTGGTTTCACAAGTGGAATGAAAAGAAGAACAGTTCAATCAATTCTTAGAATCGTAGCATATTTAGAATCGTAGCATATAAAGTGGGCAATAGAAAAACAATTTGAATATCTTTAAAAAAGTGAGGCATCTATGAAAGGTATTATTTTAGCCGGAGGCTCCGGCACAAGGCTTTATCCGTTAACCATGGTGACATCGAAGCAGTTGCTTCCTATTTATGACAAGCCCATGATTTTTTATCCGCTTTCCACGCTGATGCTGGCGGGAATCCGGAATATTTTGATTATTTCCACGCCCAAGGATCTGCCAAATTTCGAGAGACTTCTGGGCGATGGCAGCCGGTATGGGATTCATCTTTCCTATAAGGAGCAGCCTTCACCGGACGGCCTGGCCCAGGCATTTATCCTGGGAGAGGACTTCATAGACGGCGAACCCTGCGCCATGATTCTGGGCGATAATATTTTCTACGGCGCCGGACTGACAAAGTATCTGAAAGAGGCTGCTGCTAATAAAGAGGGAGCCACGGTCTTCGGTTACTATGTGGATGATCCGGAACGTTTCGGCGTCATTGATTTCGACGAGCAGGGAAGGGCGAAGTCCATCGAAGAAAAGCCGACGCATCCGAAATCGAACTATGCGGTCACGGGACTTTATTTCTATAACGGCCACGTGTGCGAATACGCAAAGACCATCCGGCCTTCTGCCCGGGGTGAGCTGGAAATCACGGATCTGAATAAAATCTATCTCAAAAAAGGGAAGCTCAATGTCATTACCCTGGGCCGCGGATATGCCTGGCTGGATACGGGAACCATGGATTCCCTGTATGATGCCTCCGTCTTCGTTCGTTCCATCGAAACCAGGGCGGGCATCCACATTTCCATGCCCGAAGAAATTGCCTACGTCAATGGCTGGATAGACAAAGAAGCCCTCGCCGAAAGCGCCAAGCAGTACGGAAAGAGTCCGTATGGGCAGTATTTGATGAAGGTGGTGGAGGGAAAGATTTTGAGAGACTGACAGCTGTCCGCTATCGGCTGTCGGCTATCGGCTGTCGGATTCCGGCTGTCGGCTACGGGCTCCCGGCTGTCGGCTACGGGCTCCCGGCTGTCGGCTTCCGGCTTCCGGCTATCGGCTTTCCGCTATCCGCTGACCGTATGGAGGTTGATTATTATGGCTATGGATTATCGACGACTTGAGGTATGGAAGAAATCCATGCTGCTGGTGAAAACGGTATACCCGCTGATCGAAAGGCTGCCGCAGGAAGAAAAATATGCATTAGGCAATCAAATACGCAGGGCTGTCACATCTATTGTGCTTAATATTGCGGAGGGAACCGGACGAAATTCGGATAAGGAATTACGTTATTTTCTCACGGTAGCCCGCGGTTCCACAGCTGAAGGGGAGGCCCAGCTGCTGATTTGTATAGAATTGGGCTTCTTTTCAGAGCAGGATGCTGCTTCTGCCTTACAGCTGTGTGATAATGTGAAGGGAATGCTTTATCGCTTTATAGAGCGGGTTGGCTCGACACAGTAGAAATCAGACTATAAACATCGGTTACTTGTTCACATAATTAGAGAAAAACGGTAAGCAAAATCGGAAAGCGGTAAGCGGACAGCGGATAGCTGCGCCTCACACCGTATGAGAGGAATGGAAGATACCTGAATATAAATCCCATCGACACCTGTAGCGCTATGGATGAGATGGGGCGGCATAACAAAAACCGGTTAGCTGTTCACATAATTTGAGAAAAACGGTAAGCAAAATCGGAAAGCGGTAAGCGGACAGCGGATAGCTGCGCCTCACACCGTATGAGAGGAAAGGTAAAGTGTAATTATGACTATCATCATCACCGGTGGTGCCGGATTTATTGGTTCTAACTTTATTTTTTATATGATGGGGAAATATCCGGACTATCGCATCATCTGCCTGGACAAGCTGACCTATGCGGGAAATCTTTCTACACTGGCACCTGTTATGGATAAACCAAACTTTCGTTTTGTAAAAATGGATATCTGCGACAGAAGATCGGTCTATCATCTTTTTGAGGAAGAACATCCGGATGTGGTCGTAAATTTTGCAGCAGAATCTCATGTGGACCGCTCTATCGAAAATCCACAGATTTTCCTTGAGACCAACATCATCGGAACTTCTGTACTGATGGATGCATGTCGGAAATACGGCATCAAGAGATATCATCAGGTTTCTACGGATGAAGTTTATGGGGATTTGCCGTTGGATAGACCCGATCTTTTCTTTACAGAGAAAACTCCACTCCATACCAGTTCACCGTACAGCAGCTCTAAAGCTGGCGCTGATCTTTTGGTAGGAGCCTATTATCGAACCTATGGTCTTCCGGTTACAATTTCTAGGTGCAGTAATAATTACGGTCCTTATCAGTTTCCTGAAAAGCTTATCCCACTCATGATGATGAATGCTTTGGAAGATAAACCTCTTCCCGTATATGGGGATGGAAAGAACGTGAGGGACTGGCTCTATGTGGAGGACCACTGTAAGGCTATCGACCTGATTATTCATAAAGGCACCGTAGGTGAAATCTACAATATCGGCGGCCATAACGAAATGGCGAATATTGATATTGTAAAACTCATCCTCAAAGAGCTGGGCAAGCCGGAGAGCCTTATTACCTATGTGAAGGATAGAAAAGGTCACGACCGCAGATACGCCATTGATCCCGCAAAGATTCATAAAGAACTGGGCTGGCTGCCGGAGACGAAATTCGCTGATGGCATCAAGAAGACAATCCGCTGGTACCTGGATAACAAGCCCTGGTGGCAGGAAATCGTAAGCGGAGAGTATCAGAATTATTATAAGAAGATGTATGGGGATAAGTGAGACAGTGGGAAAGTGAGACAGTGACCACTACCAGCTGTCCGCTATCGGCTGACCGCTGTCCGCGGGCGGACAGCTTCCGGCTCCTGGCTGACGGCTTCTGGCTGACGGCTGCTGGCTTTTGGCTTTCGGCTTCCGGCGGAAAACTGATAGCCGACAGCGGATAGCCGATAGCGGTAAACTTATAAAGGAGTGTACGTACGATGAAAGTTCTTGTAACAGGAGTGACCGGGCAGCTTGGTTATGACGTAGCTAAGGAACTGGAAAGACGTCATATCGAATACAAAGGCGTCGGTTCCAAAGATATGGACTTGACCGTTCCGGCGGAAGTGGAGAAAGTAGTGGCTGCGTATCATCCGGATGCTGTTATTCACTGTGCTGCTTATACAGCCGTGGATAAGGCGGAAGATGAATATGGCAGGGCCATGGATGTCAATGCAAAGGGAACGCTGGCTCTCGCGAAGGCTGCTAAAAAAATTGATGCGAAGATGCTTTACATATCCACCGATTATGTGTTTAAAGGGCAGGGCACGGAGGCTTTTACAGTAGATGCCTCTGCAGCGCCGCTGAATGTGTATGGACTTACCAAGCTTTTTGGTGAAGAGGCCGTACAGTTGGAACTTTCAAAATATTTCATCGTCCGCATTTCCTGGGTCTTTGGTAAAAATGGAAATAACTTTATCAAAACCATGCTTCGCCTGGGACAGACCCATGAGGAGTTGACAGTGGTTTCTGATCAGTGGGGGTCGCCTACCTATACTGCTGACCTGGCACCTCTTCTCTGTGATATGATTAGCACGGATGCGTATGGGATTTATCATGCCACGAATGAAGGCATTACGAATTGGGCCGAATTTGCGGCATATATTATGGAACAGGCCCATCTTTCCTGCAAGGTGCGTCCTATCCCGTCTTCGGATTATCCTACCAGGGCTGTCCGGCCTTTAAACAGCCGTCTGGATAAGAGCTCACTGGATAAAGCAGGATTCAGAAGGCTGCCGGATTGGAAGGATGCGCTGAGAAGATATCTGAAGGAAATCGCAACTCCTGGAGGCTGATGGGGGCGGCTGCTGGCTCCCGGCTTCCGGCTGCTGGCTCCCGGTCCCGATTCGCGGCTCCCGGCTATCGGCTGTTAAGGGGCGGCGCTGATGCGCTGATTTCTGAAATATTGAATTTCCTTCGCTAACGCATTTATTTTAGAAGGAGGATATTGTGGCGGATTATAGAAACTTAGAGGTCTGGCAAAAAGCAATGAAACTGACTATGATGATATATGATGCTGCGGATACCTTCCCGAATCATGAGCGATATGGGCTGGTGAGCCAAATGGAGAGGGCAGCCGTTTCTATCCCTTCTAATATCGCAGAGGGATATGGGAGGCAGTCAGATAAGGAATTCTATCACTTCCTAAGCATTGCAAGAGGCTCTTTATATGAATTGCAGACGCAAGTATATATTGCATCCGGTCGAAGCTATATGAGCGAAGAGCGGACAAATAAAATCAATCAGCGGCTGGATCAGCTGGGAAGAATGATTTACGGATTTATGAGAAGATTGGAAAACGCGAACCCAAGTATATGTCGAAAGCCGAAAGCCGATAGCCGGTAGCCAGCAGCCGGAAGCCGACAGCTGGAATCCGATAGCTGATAGCTTGTAACTCAACATTTAGCGATGATATAATACTCAAAACAGACAGAAGGAGAATATATGGGACAAATCAAAGTGACAAAAAATGTGGGAGGCATTGAAGGCCTCTGCATCATTGAGCCCGCCGTCCATGGAGATGAACGGGGCTATTTCATGGAAACCTATAATCAGAAAGACATGGAAGAAGCCGGATTTCATATCGACTTCGTCCAGGATAACCAGAGCATGAGCACGAAGGGGGTCCTTCGGGGACTCCATTTCCAGAAGCAGTATCCTCAGTGCAAACTGGTAAGGGCCGTGCGTGGCAGCGTTTTCGATGTGGCTGTGGATCTGCGGGCCGACTCCCCAACCTATGGCAAGTGGTATGGAGTGGAGCTGACAGAAGAAAATAAAAAACAGTTCCTCATTCCCGAAGGCTTTGCCCATGGCTTCCTGGTTCTTTCCGATGTGGCAGAATTCTGCTACAAGGTGAACGACTTCTGGCATCCCAATGACGAAGGCGGTATGGCCTGGAATGATCCGGAAATCGGCATCCGGTGGCCGAAACTGGTGGGCGAATATAAAGGAACACCGTCGGCAGAAGGATATACCCTGGATGATGGCACGCCGTTGAATCTCAGCGATAAGGACCAGAAATGGCTGGGGCTGAAGGATACGTTTAAGTTTTGAGGTAAGGCAATCGGATAGGTTAAATGAATTGAACTGGTTTGGCACGTTGGAAATCGCACATATTCACATGTCAGGACGAAGAAGTTTGAGAAAAGGTTGGATAAGAGGGAAAAATAATTCTGCTAGCCTTATAATGCCAATTAATCTTTGTATTAAACTGTATAGACTTGAGTACTACTCAATTAAAGAGGCAGGCGTGGTTTTTATCTAGTAATAAAGGGATTGTCCTGCTTTTTTTATTAGCCTGACTGGGCATATTATTTTGTGAGACAATATACGATATAAACAATAAAATGATGAATAGATATTATTGGATTAAACGACTGATTGCGCGTAATTAGTTATATTAATATTATTAATAGAGTAAGTCCTATAATGATGGATTAAGGGAGAATAATTAAATGCATATATGTTTCTTTACCCATTATACTGAAATGGCGGGGGGTTCAAATTTTTCGCTTGTAGAGCTAATGCAAAAACTTCAATATAAAGGGGTAGAGATTACGTTGATTACACCTAATGAAGGCGAGATTAATAGGGAAGCGGATAAACTTGGGATTCGAAACAAGAGTTTTACGTTTTTCCCATTTAGAGATGGCTACTATATGTGGACTACACCGGACGATACAGGAATTCACTGGTTGAAAAATCGGGTAAAAATGCAAATCAACAAGCTTACTATCCCTAGGATTACTGAATATCTCAGATCACTGGATGTAGATATTATCCATACCAATTGCAGTGTTACTTGTGTGGGTGCAGAAGTTGCGAATCGTCTGGGGATTCCACATATTTGGCATATAAGAGAATATAATATTGAAGATTTTAACTGGAGATTTATTTATGGGCGGAGAAAATCAATCAAGGAGATAGAAGATAAGAGCGAAGAGCTCATTTTTATTTCTAAAGATCTCGAAAACAAGTACAGAGATGGCTACCCGTCACTAAGGGAACATCCGGTGATTTACAATGGCATAAATGTTAAAAAATTTTATTACAAGCAGAGTCCCCAGAAATTTAACGCCCAAGATATATGCATAGCAATGAGTGGATCAGTTTCATCTCACAAGAATCAAGGGGAATTGATTAAAGCTATTGGCCTTTTACCGAAACAATATAAGAAACACGTATCATGTATAATTATAGGGAGCGAGAATCCAGAGTATCGACGAGAGTTGAACCAATATATACAAACTTACGACCTAAGACAGCAAGTAAAATTTCTAGGCCACCGATCCGATGTGAACGAATTGCTGGATTGTGCTCATATAGCTGTTACAGCAAGCAGGTGCGAAGCATTTGGGCGTGTTACCGTAGAATATATGATGGCAGGTTTAGCCGTTATTGTCTCAAACACTGGTGCAAATCCCGAAATTATCAAAGATGGAGAGACGGGGCTGGTTTATCAGTATGGTAAACCGGAGGATTTGCGGGATAAAATTCAATGGTATATGGACCATAGAGAAGATGGACTTAGAACGATTGCATTGAATGGGCAGATTGATGCTTGCAAAAGATTTACATCGGATATAAATGCAGTAAATGTTTACAATCTATATAAGAGAATTTTAGGAAAAGCGTAAAGGAAGTTAGCAATGAATATAGCAATAGCAGGTACAGGATATGTAGGGCTCTCACTAGCCACACTTTTGAGCCAAAATAATCACGTGATGGCAGTAGATATCATTCCAGAAAAAGTGAAACTTGTAAATCGCCGGAAGTCTCCTATTCAGGATAACTATATCGAAAAATACTTAGCGGAGAAGAATTTGGACCTTACGGCTACCATGGATGCAGAGGTCGCTTACAGGAATGCGGATTTTGTCATTATCGCTACTCCGACGAATTATGATTCTCAAAAAGATTTCTTTGATACATCTTCTGTGGAAGCGGTTATTAAATTGGTAATGAAGTATAACCCCAATGCTATCATGGTGATTAAATCCACGATTCCTGTGGGGTATACAAAACACATCAGAGAGAAAATGGGTACAAAAAATATTATCTTCAGCCCTGAATTTCTTCGTGAATCTAAGGCGCTCTATGATAATCTCTATCCCAGTCGTATCATTGTAGGTACAGATTTGAAAGATGAACGCCTGGTACAGGCGGCTCATACCTTTGCCCACCTCCTTCAGGAAGGGGCCATCAAAGAGAATATTCCTACAAAATTCATGGGATTTACCGAAGCGGAAGCGGTGAAGTTATTTGCTAATACCTATCTGGCCATGCGCGTATCCTATTTCAATGAACTGGATACCTATGCGGAAATGAAAGGGCTTAATACGGAAGAAATTATTGATGGGGTATGTCTGGATCCCAGAATCGGGGAATTTTACAACAATCCTTCCTTCGGCTATGGCGGTTATTGCCTGCCGAAGGATGCTAAGCAACTCTTGGCCAACTATAAGGAAGTGCCGGAAAATCTGATTCAGGCCATTGTCCAGTCCAATCGAACTAGGAAAGATTATATTGCAGATCGTGTGCTGGAGCTGGCCGGTTATCATTATGATGAAAAAAATCCGGAAACAGCCAAAGATAAACCTTTGACGATTGGAGTATATCGCCTCACCATGAAATCGAACTCTGACAATTTTAGACAGAGCTCTATCCAGGGGGTCATGAAGCGTATCAAGGCGAAGGGCGCTAATGTGATTATTTATGAACCGACCTTGCAAGATGGCAGCACGTTCTTTGGCAGTAAAGTTGTTAATGATCTTCGGAAATTCAAAGAACAAAGCAATGGCATTATTGCCAACCGTTACTGCAATTGTTTGGATGATGTGAAGGGTAAGGTTTATACCCGTGACCTGTTCAACAGGGATTAAGACGTTATGGCTAATATGTCTTTGAAAAGGGCAGCACTGATTAACGCTGCTTCTAAGTACACATCGATTCTGTTTAGCATTGGATTCTCGATGGCCCTGGCCCGTATTCTTTCGCCGGAGGATTATGGAATCGTTGCTGTAACGACGGTTTTTACGAATTTCTTTAGTATTTTTGCAGATTTGGGTATTTCGGCAGGAATTATCCAGAACAAAAAGCTGACAGTGGAGGACAATGCATCCATTTTTTCATTGACTCTGGCCTTTGGACTATTCTTAGGACTGCTTTTTTGTGCGTTCTCATTCTTTATTGCAGATTTTTACCGAAATGATGTATATGTTCCTATTGGTTTTTTACTGGGACTGACGTTGTTTGGTTCAACGCTGAACATTGTCCCAGAGGCCTTGCTCTTAAAAGATAAACGCTTTGTCATGCTGGCGAAACGGAATGTTATCATTCCGTTTCTTACAAGCCTTATGACGATTGGCTTGGCTTTTTGTGGCTGGAAATATTACGCACTGGTCATGCAATCGATTTTATCTATTTGGATTACTTTTGTAGTCAATCTTTATACGACTCATAAGGATTATGGTCTTTACCTTTATCCCGGCTTAACAGGAAGAGGCATCTGCAAGATTTTGGGCTATTCATTCTATCAGTTCCTATTTGGCTTCATTAATTACTTTGCACGGAATCTTGATAATTTGCTGATTGGGCGCGTGTGGGGCGAGGCGGCGCTGGGATATTATGATAAGGCGTATCGTTTGATGTGCTATCCAAATAATTCATTGACTAATGTAATTGCTCCGGTATTGCAACCAATTCTGTCAGATTATCAGGATAACAAGCGATATATTTATGAAAAGTATATAAGGTTGCTTAAATTTTTTTCGTTGGTTGGAGTTTTTTTATCTATATATTGTTATTTTTCTGCAGCAGATATTATTGCATTCTTGTTTGGTCCCCAATGGGCACCAGCTGTACCTTATTTTGAAATGCTTGCTTTAGCAGTATGGGCTCAATTGCAATTGACGTCTACGGGAAGTATTTTCCAAAGTGCTGGGTCTACCAAGCAACTTTTCTGGGCAGGAGTAATTAATACAACAATAACAGCAATTGCCATTGTTCTTGCTGTGCTATATGGAGGAGTGCTCGAGTTATCAAGGAATGTCATGATTGCTTTTAATGTTGAGTTTCTTGTTTCTATGTACATCCTTATTTACCAATGTTTAGGACAACCATTCTTTCCTTTTTTGAAAGAGTTTCTACCAGAGGTATTTTTAGCACTTATACTTTATACATCTGGTACTATTCTTCAGCCATATTTGATAGGAAATATATTGTTATCCTTGTTTTTGCGATTTGTGTTTCTTTCTATTATATTTCTTCTTTTTTGCTATTTATTTAAACAAATGGTTTATTTACGAATATTGTATATGAAAAGGTAGCCTGTATAATAAATTAGAAACGAATATTTTTACTTAATAATTAATTAAACACATTGTTCGTAAATTGTAGAATGAAATTGAACACTAAAACTAAATAAAAAGATCCATAGGATTGCATCAATGGTAAAATTAAGTTACGACACAAAATTAACCGGAGGCAATCACTATGGACTACCTAAATAATACCATTAATACCCTACCTCGCGAAAGAGGACAACACTTAAGATTTGAAGATCGATGCGAAATCAAAGCGCTCCATAAGCAAGGTTACTCTTATCGCCAGATTGCAAAAGCACTTAATTGCTCACCTAGTACTGTGGGTGTGTCAAGAGTTTTGTGTAAATCGATTCAATAAGCAACATCGTATTGCTG
>ERZ773228.508-NODE-508-length-47095-cov-4.230697_pt1 | contig 47095 bp, 68 predicted proteins | sample MGYA00580524_ERZ773228 | MGnify/ENA primary metagenome ERZ773228 (study PRJEB29015, sample SAMEA2737768) | human gut metagenome | biome: human gut; feature: human-associated habitat; material: faeces | place: China | collected 2012 ... | reverse complement strand
TCATCGGCTACACCTTTTTTCCGTTTTTCCAAATTCCATCGTGCAGATTTCTACAATGCACTCTCCTGCTTTCTGCACATAATCGTATGCCGTGTCGGTATCTGAGATTTTGAATCCAAGTGTTTTCATCTTTTCGATCACCTGTTTCTCCAAGCCTTCTGGGATGTACTCTTCTTTCACTATCGCAACGAAATAACGCCTGGTTATTCCACCCTTGCTTTCTGACTTTCCCGTTCTTCTTTTTCCGAACACGATGCAGTCCCAGTTCTCGCGTCCTTGGAACCTTCCGGCACCGTAATATACATCCGGCACGATCTCTTTTAAGGCTTCTTTAATTTTGTCTTTCAATTTTCCTTACCTCTTCCAGATAGAAATACAACTCACGGTTTTTCTTATCGTGATCAACGTAGATAATCGCATAGATCACATTATTAATTACCACATTATAATCGCTATCCGGTGGTATAAGATCCGGGGTTGCTATCTTAGTTGTCAGATTTGCTCCGTGCTGTTCGGCAAATTCAATGTCTTGCTGTCTTTTTGACTTTTCTGTGAAACACAAAAAGCCCAGATATTCTAAATCATCTAGGCTTTTTACATTCTTTTCCACGTCTTTTTTGCGATAAATTTCGGCAACTCCATCCCCGTAATCATTCAAGATATTCCTCGCCATATTTTACCTCGTATTTATGTCTTGCTGTAATAATATCGTTTCTGTAATTCTTATCGAATTCACATGCTATCTTGTTCCACGCATACCAGCTATACTTTAGTAGCAGCATTCGGGCGAATCCCGGTTTCGTAAAATCCATTTGATCATCTTCATGCATTCCGAGTTTGTGCATCATTATTCCAATGGCATCTTCCGTTATATCCGTAATTTCCTTCTCTGTATCATCATTCGCCCAAGTTATCCGGCATTCTCTTTTTACTGCTGCTACAAGTTTTGCTTTTTCTTCTTCGCCCATAGCTTATGCCGTTACAACGGTATCCGCAGTTTTTACAGTTACATATGCCGGATCCAGTTTGCTAATGTCCAGGACAATCGCTACTGTGTTATCGTATGGGCGGCCATTTCCGTGAAGCTTAATCTTATATGTTCTCGCATCCTGAAGGAACTTGAATTCGTCCGAATATTCAATTTTTCCGTCTTTACTTTCACCAAGCCCGAAGAAATACTCTTCCGGCAGACACAGGATAGCCTGTCCGGTTTCCACTTCGTTCGATCTCACAACTTCTGTCGGGAACGGGAATAAATCTCTGGCGTATGTTCCGCCTGTTGTCAGTGCCGTAGTTGCCGGCATGATCTTGTTGAGGTAGTCTACCTGGTTGCAGATCATCAGCACTTCGTCAAAACTTCTCATACGTCCTTTTTCTGTGACTGCCAATTTTGCCACAAGTGGTCCATAATTTGCCGGGAGGAAATTTGTTACCTGGATTGCTGTTTTTTCCGGATATCCGGTGGATGTCGAAAAGCTTACTCCTTCATGGATATCTCTGTTCAGTCCGACCGGTTCATCTTTTCCACTTCCTGATACGATTGCTTTTTCGAGTGCTACATATAACGCCTCTTTCAGGATGGTACGGATATAGTTATCCAGGAATGAAGGTCCGAGATCCAACATATCCTTTGGGATTACCGCATAAGCTGTCAGCTTCAGCAATGTAATCTCTACGCCCTTAAATGCAGATTCAATCTCCTGTGTAATCTCGCCATTAATCTGTCCCCAAGCTGCTTTCTGTCTTGTGTGATCATTTAACAGCCATTTTGTGAGATATTTTACATTTTGGAATGTAATCTTTTCTAACAATGGATGTTCTTCCAGCAGATTTCTGTACACATCCTCGATAATAGTTTCCGGCATTCCGCCATCCGTTGTAATCAGATCTGTGAACGCCTGTTTTGGATCACTTGCCTTTCCGGCTTTTGCAAGGTTCTGATAGAACTCTGTCTCTTCGCTCGTAAGCTGTCTGTAACCTCTCTGAGCAAGTACATTTGTATCAGTGTTGTACATTTCAAAGTCTGTTCTCACCTTTTCTGTGATTGCGTCAATTACCTGCCCCCAGGCTTTCTTTCCTTCCTCTTCGTTTCCGCTCTGCAGTGCGCTCTGCAGTGCTGCCACCGCTTCTCTCTGTCTTGTGTCTGCAATGTTTCCTAACATTCTTTTTCTCCCTTCTTTTTACATTGAAAACATGTTTAAAAATGTCTGCATAGAGACATCTTTTTCTTCTTTTTCCGGCTTTGTCAGTTCTTCGAATTCTTTTAACTGATTTGAAAAATTTGACCGTTTGATCTTGTCTCTCATTTTTTCAATTTCCTTTGAGCACTGCATAGCCTCATCAATCTCTACCGTAGTTCGTCCGGCAACCTCATCAATCACCCCAATCTCCAGAGCCGTGTCTGGATCAAGCAGTGTCTCTTTATCCATGATGTCTTTTAACTCCTCTTCTGTGATCTTCCCGCCGCATCGATTCATGAAAAGAGATCTGGATGCTTTCATCCAGGCATCCAACTTGTCTGCCTGGTTCCTGAGTTCGTCCGCATTGCCTATGGCTACCGTCCACATATTGTGAAGGACCATTCCTGTTCCCTCCCCCATCACGCGGTGATCGCATGCCTGGAGAATCGTAGCGGCGATACTGTTCGCTACTCCGTCCACATAACCCGTCTTGTATGCTTTGCAACGTTTCAGGTTTGTGAAAATGGCAGTTCCTTCTTTCACAGATCCACCATCTGAATTGATATACAGCTCAATAGTGTCAGAATCTGACACGCCCTCTAACAATTCTCGGAAATGGTTTGCCGAAGTCTCGGACTCGTCATATTCCAATGTCTTCCAGTTAAAGTCTCCTTTCGCTTTTACTTCGTCATACAGGTAGATTTTATGTACTGTTCCAACCTGCTGGTGTGCAAAGCAAATTCCACCGATCTTATTCATCCTCCTCACCCCCTTTCGCTGCTGTCCTTGTGCTGTCTGCTTCCCTGAAGTTATTCGTAACATAATACGTTTTGCTCCACGGTGTGTTTAATGGTACCAAGCTTAATTCCTCCCTTGCTTCGTCTGTATTTATGATCGCTGAGCCGATCAGCTTCTCTACATTGGCTGCACTCTCAAACAGATCTCTGTGTTTGATTCCGCCCGTGTAGCACTGGTAATAATTCCCGTTCATGTACTCGTAGACGGTCGCACGCTTATTTAGTACTTCCGAAATGGTATTTGCCAGCGGATTTACCCCAAACGTCAGGAACACGTCACACACCTCTTTCAGGTTCGTGATATTCCCCATCATCATAGACATTGGAATCTTGAACGCCTGTCCGACCATTTCAAAAATATCTTTCCGGATATTCACGAAATCATCGGAGGTTTTCGGGGATTTTGTGGATTGCTCTTCCAGTATCCCGTCATCATACTCCACGTACGTAGCGTATTCATTTTCCATGTAATCTTTGATATTTTTGGCAACAACTTTCTTGAATTGTTCTTGGAACTCATCATCCCCGGCTTTAATTGCGTCTATCTTATATTTGAACTTCCTTCCGTTTGTATCCTTGAAAGTTCTCGCTGCTGTTTCCAGGAGCTTCCCGTATTCCCGGTACACTCCATCAATTAGCGTCTGTGCACATTCGTCCTCCATCCGGAACAGATATACTTCCTCCGCCCGGAACGTCCGGTTAAGCTGTAAGCCCCCGGATAATACAACACCACCGTAGATATTCCCTAAAACTGGTCTTTCCTGCACGACCGTAAAATCTTCTGCACAATGTAGTTCTCCATTTAGTTCGACTACCAGTGCGCCTTTTTTCGTTCGTGTCATTTTCCTGATAACTCTGTGCCAGAAATAATTGCTGTTTTCATTTTTATTCGGTGCTACGTTCAGCAAATAATAATCCTGATCTTTTACAGGTTTCCCCTTGTTGAACACTCTCATTTCTGCCATGCTGACTGCATTTGCTAAATACGAGCTCGCTGTGTATATTGCCAGTTCTTTATAGTAGATCGATGCGGGTATATCTATTACAATCGTCTCTCCATTTGTTCCGGTAACCCCTAAAAGTTTATTCAGGAAGTTTACGACTCCCATGCTATGCCTCCTAACATACTGTGCTTATTCTATTCTTAATAATTCTTCTTTGTTTGATTCTTTCTTCATTCGTGACTGCTGCCACGAACGCTTTAAAACCGTCCGTTTTTCGTGAACGCGGCTCTATTTTTTCATATGTGACATTGCCTTTTTTGTCTGTCACCGCTTTTGAGTTCCATGTGTACCAGCGCATGATCTTGCTGGTTCCCCAGGCAATCAATCCACGCGCGAACATATACCCAATTACCGGAGCAACTTTCATTTCATCGCTCGGTCTGATCAGTTTCAGATTCCTCTTTTCATCCGAAAATCCTATTTTGCCAAGTGCTTCTCTGAGCCATGTCTGCCGGAAGTTATCCATCACCACGGATTCGATTTTGTATAGCTTCGATTTTTCTAGAAGCCAGTCTGTCACATACTCCGGATCTATCTCCACGTCGTCCACCATCGTCAATACTCCTTCTTCTTCAGCTTCTTTCAGCGGGTATTTGATCCTCGGAAGATCTCTCGATTTCTTACATACCCACGTATGATGCATCCAATATCGTTTATCTCCGACTTTAAACAGCAACCCGGCGGCTACAAAATCATTCGTTTTGGAATAATCAATTCCAGCTACGCAAGAATGATTACGAAGATCCGGGAGGCTTCTGGTTGCTTTTTCTAGGTTTTTCCATTCTGTCACACAATACTGCGTTTCCCCTGGCGGCCGGTTCATTCGTTTAGTCATGAATGACGTGTGATTTACCGGATCCAACTTGTACTCTTCATATTCCATCCGCATTTCTGTCAGGAGAGTTGGGAAGTTTCTCAAGGATGGATTTGCTTTCTGCCATTTTTCCTCATCCTTTACTTCTTCCGGATCATCCAGCCAACAGATGAACGGCAGTTTCCCGTTATCCGGAATCTCTCCTTTCAAGATCTGTAGGCAAGTTTCCAGTAATTCATCTAGCGGGCCATCCCGGATATCCCCCTGCGTGGATATGACTGTTCGTCTCGGAAAGTCTTTCTTTCCAAGTCCTCCAGTCGCTACCTCGATCAGCTTATAGTCCTTGTATGCATGGTATTCGTCAAAATCTACTTTCCCCGGTCTACCTCCGTCTTTTGTGTCCGGTGCACGGGTGTGGTATTTGATCTTCGATCTTGTCCGAATGTTGGTGATACATTCCAAATTCCACTTGAACGTATTTTTGAAGAATCTTTTGTTGTCCTCCAAGATGTTATATATATCTTCGAATGTCGTTTTTGCCTGGTCCTCTGATGTAGCGAATATGTCGATGTGGTATTCTTTCACTCCGTTGACTGGTGTGACCAACGCAAAATCTTCAAACGCAAGATATCCGTTCTTTCCTGCCCCGCGTCCAACTAAAATTATCAGATATGGGAATCTCAACTGGCCGTCTTCTCTTTTATACACGCAGTTGTGCAAAGCGAAGCAGAACTGTTCCCACGGTAACAGCTTGTACGGGAAGTACTTTTCCAGTCCCAGGTATCTTTCTAATTGTTCTTTATCTACATAGACATCTTCCTCCGCGAATACTTTTTCCACAAAATCGCAAAGAAGCAGCTGCTCCTCGCAAACAACTGCTTCGTCACTTCTTACGAATTCAATATACTGGTCAATCTGTTTACAGATCTTCATCGATTACTTCATTTCCTGTTGGTTCATCCGTCGTCAGTCCTAACTCCTTCAGGATGCTCAACATCTGCCTTTCTACAGCCACCATATCTTTCACAGACTGGTTCTGTTTTGTGATCTCGAATCCGTTTGCAGAAAGTGTCTTGTACGACACTCCACGTTCCTTTATGTCCTCTTGTAGAGCCTTTTTTGTGTCGTAAAACTCCATATAATCATCAATTATGTCCAAAAAATGTGCCGTTCCTGCACCTTTTGCACGTAATTGTTTGATTAAACTGGATTTAATTTTTTCTTTGATTTCGTCCATTTCGCGGGCTTTTTTCGACTTTCGCGCCATATATTTCACCACCAACTTTTTTCCATTTTTTATCACGCGCGAGTCAGCGCGGTTCAGGCGTGCCCCCTACCCGTTGTAAGCGTCCCCCGTGGATTTGGGGTATAGGGGGGTAGGGGGGTGCCTTTGTAAAAAATTTTTCAGAATACATTCCGTCTACATCATTCAACACAATGAATCGGTTACAGCAGGACGTCCGAACCTCCAGAACCTTGTGTTCCTTCTCCCCGAACAACTCCGCATATCCGTATGCTATCGCTCTCCTGTATCCATGTCCTGTAAACGTGACATGATCTCCAACCTTTATCTCTTCCTCTACCATCGTTCTTCGTTCACCTGTTTCACCTTCCTGTACTTCATCCTCTCGTGTGCTCTGTCGTGGCAGTCGTGACAGAGTGGTATCAGATTCCTGTACTGTTTTCCTCTGTACTCGTAGAACTCGCACAGTGCAAGCTCCGGATGTGTCTTGACATACTGTACATGATGTACCGTCTCAGCCCTTGATACCTTTCCTTTCTCTTTGCACCACTGGCATTCATGATGGAACTCATCCAGTACTTTGTTCTTTAATATGCCCCACTCTTTACTCTTATAGAATCGGTACAGCTTATTCTCTTCTATTAGTTTCTCTATCTCTTGTTTTGTCCATTTCATAATTGCTGGAACAGGATTCGAACCTGTGTCCTCCGGCTATTAAGACCGGCGTGCTTCCTTTCCGCACTCTCCAGCTCCACTATAACCGGCAGTCACAACGTCTCTGATCTACCATCAACAACGTCTTGTGTCTGCCTTTGTAACAGCATTCCCAGTGATATTCTTTTCCCTGATCTGTGTAGATCCTTTTGCAGAATTCACAGTCTTTACACTTGGGAATCTGCTTCTCCCCTTCTCTTCTATTGCTCATATATCCTGGACAGCTTTCCTCTGCAGGACAATGTTCTTTCTTGCTAAGCTTCCAGTAATGTATACAGCCTTTGTTCTTACACGTAACTAACATAATTCCTCCACGAAAAAGAGCACTCGGATTTCTCCAAGTGCTCTCTGCTTTATTCCTCTGCATACAAAAAGGGTGGCCGCAATCTCTTGACTGCTGCCACCCTTCGTGTGAGTATGTTCTTTGTTCTTTTTCTTGATGCTACCATAATAACACACTTTCTTGTATCCTGAGTCCCCCTCTTTTTAAATTTTCTTTGACATCAGATAATAAAACTTCCTTCTGCGTTCATAATACATCTTTTTCCCGCATGGAATCTTTTTGGAATCTCTTAAGTATCTATATGTTGCATAGTCTGTCGTAACCCCTTCCAAGATCCACGGATAGATTACTGCGTCTGCTTCGATCGCTGTCTGTTCAATCCGTTTACATTTTTCCTCCAGCTCCATACGTTTAACAGCCAGGTGTTCCGTCTGCGACGCCTGGCTTGGACTTCCTTTTCCTTCCTGGCCATATTGCATGGCTTTTATGGTGTTTGTAAGTTCTGCGAGTTCTCTTCTCCACTCTGGATATTGGAGACAGTGGTATTTGATCTCCAGGAATCTGTTTGTATCAATTCCGTATTTGTCTTTATTGATTGGTCTCATTTTCAACTTTGTATTTCCTCCCCGTTCGTCTGTCCTTGATTATTACGATGTCAAATCCGAACAGACTTGCTATATCCTGTAGATCAGTCAGTGCTCTGCGCATGTGGTAGGGCATCTGGTTGTATCTGTGCAGTGCTTTGTCTGCTGTCGGATCTTTATAACCTTCATGGTTCATAGTTCTCCTTTCCGTGATTCACACATTGTTTTATACATTTTTCAATTTTGTCTTTGCACGCTTCACAATATTCTTTCGGTCCATACATATCTTGCATCGCCCGTCTCATGTTATGTTCGTACGCTTTTGCCGTTCCGCCTGGTCCGTCACATCCTGCGTATATTCTTATTGTGTAATACGTTGCGCCTATCAGCATCCCGCATCCGTCACATATATGTTGTCTCATTTCATTCACCTACCACAATGCTCTCTTTCTTTTACGTCCTTTTACGTATACTGTGCAGTTTTCTACCGTGCACCCTCTGCTATGTCCTTCTACTCCAATATAGTTACAACCACCCAAGCCGGTTCTGCATGCTCTGTAGATGCACGTCCTGCATTGGTGCCTATCTTCATTCAGTCCTGCTTCCTTGCTCCTAACTTTTTTTTCTCACGGAGTTCTCCTTTCTCCTCCGACTGCTGCCGTCCGGCTTTCGCCGGAGGGAATTCTATGTTGACTGGTTGCTGTGATACAATGCCAGTGGTACAAGCTTATTTATTCTTATATTTTCTCTGCCAACCAATCCAACAATCTGGTTATCATCTTATACATCCTCGTCTTTTTCAGCTCTGTTTTAAGCTCATCACAGGCTCTTACAAATTCATGCTGATCATCCTCACGTTTTTTCATATTTTTCATATTTGCAAATCGCTTTCCCTGATATTTCCATATGCCAAGTGCAAGCAGGACACTTTTCGCGTCATCTGCCTGCTCCTTTCATGAATTTGTTGTACATCTGTTTCTCCCATCCCGTTTCTTCTTCTCCTCCGACCGGAAGGTTCATTCTCTTTGTCAGGAATTCTGGTACCGCTCTTTGTGGTTCATCCTCTTTCATATATATTTCAATTTCTTCGCCACACGTTCGTATCACGTCTACCTCGCTTTCCAGTAATAATATGCTTAAATACTTTCTTGCATTTTCCGGTCCCATTCTGCCGATGCAGTCTTTCTCTTTGTTGTAGATGTTCAACATTTCTCTATTATCTATTTTTTTCAGTAATTCTTTCAGTTTCATTCCCGTTACCTCCATCTTCGTTTTTTCAAAACTCAAACACTACTTCCGGTGCTTTTATAAAATTCGCACCGCATTCCTCTGTGTTCTTCCGTTCTATCTTTCTGATCGTCTCTGTTATCTCTTTGTCCGAGTCTTTACAGTATGCGTATCCATCCGGTGCATAGATGCCTTTTACCTTTCCGTTTATGCGATCCAGTATTGTTTGATAGCTCATGTAGTTCTGCCGTGCAGCTTCTCTCGCCGATTTATAGAATGCTACGATTTCGCCGTCTTGGTTGATCTTTGCTACCTTGGTTGCTCTTCCGTTCATCTGTCCAGTTTTTTGGATAGTTCTTTTTTGGTGATTACTCCGATATTCCCAAGTATGTCGTCAGTTTTAATTCCATTCTTGTGATACGTTACATATCCTTTCGGAAGATCTCCGATGAACGTGATCCGCATCAGGCTCATGACTACTACCTCTTTCCTTTTCAGCTTAATTAGTCTTTTCCCCTGATTATTCTTCTTTACATACGGTTTTAGGTGCTTATACTTCCCATTCCCTAATTTCTTTCGTATGTCTGCCCAGTAATTAATCTGGTATATTCCATCATAGCCTGGAATGTCATACCAACCTTTTGGGTCTACATTTTTGATTCTCATAGATATCACACATTCTTTTGTAACCATTTCAAAAATTCTACCAAATACGTTTCACTGTCCGGAGCATGCACGTACTGCTTATCATATGTTTTTTTATTTCCATACGCTTTTTTATTTTTTTCTAACAGATGGAAATAGCAACTGTCTCTTTTCTCTTCGCCGTTCCATTCCATTATTCGGTCCGTATATTCAGTAACCACAAGCCTGCTGCCGTCAGCGAAATCGTATTTATAATAATTTACATTTATGTTTTTATCTGTGTACCATAATCCCCAAGCTTTATAATTTTTCAGCCATTCTTTTCGCTGATCGTTATTCTTTAATCTTGGAAGTTCTGGCTGTTCCGGTTCTTTTGGTGGGTTCATTACCGTGTCCAGATCATTGATATATCCGGCCAGTGCCGCAATCATTACCTTGTACGTCCGCACCCGGATGTCATTAGTATCCATGTGTCCTTTCGCCATTTCCAGATAGTTCCTGTATTTTTGATTTTCTTCCCTGGCAATATCAAGATCTGTTTTCCCAGATTTCTTTTCACTTAGTTGTGTCTCTTCTGGAAGTCGTTCCTGCGTTTCTTCTTTGTCCCGGTATCTATATTCATTTTCTTTCTCTGCAGGTTCTTCTTCCAGGCCAGATACTGCATAGGTGTCAGGTGTTTCAATCTCTTCGCTTTTTTCTTCCTGTTCTTCATTTTTCTCCTTTTTTTCCGTTTCTTCTTTTGCGTTTTCCTCCAACACTTTTTTGATGGCTCCTGTTAAGTCGAGCCAATGGAAATTTCCTCTGTTTTCGTTATCTATCCACAATTGGATATATCCGCAATACATCCTTATTTCCCCGACATCTTTCCCGTCAGTTCCTTCAAACGCCCAAGTTCTTCCCGATACTCCCGGATGCAGATTTTGTTTTATCAGTTCATTGCACATTCTTATATTCTGCCCTGTTATCTGTTCCGCATTTTCACGGAACCAGTATTTGTATGTGCTCACCATTTCTCTCGCTGCTAATTCTAGATACTCTCTTTCCTCTTCTGTTGGAACGCGTACCATCACTACTTCATTCTGATCAGATTTTTCTTCCGGTGTCAGATTCTGACACGCGCCGTCATTTATATCTTCGATGCTCATCTGTCCGTCAATTTGTTCTTCTTCTGCTTTTTTCTGTTCTTCCGCATATTCTTTCACGTCTTTGTAGGTCAGTCCTTTTTCCCGGTGGTGTTCCAGCATATCCTCCTGGATGTCGTTTGACATCTTGCTTATCTCATATGCTGCCGAAAATGTTAATCGTCCTTCTTTTAGCTCTTCTGTGAATTCCGGAATCAGTTTCTTGTTAATAGATTCGATCTGTCCGATCTTGGTGGATGATACCTGCATCATACTGGCTATGACATCCCGCAAGCGTCCGCTGTCCAATTTGTAACCATGAAGTGTCAGTCCATTCTCTTTCATGTATTTCAATGTTTCTTCCAGTGTCTTCTGCTCTTCCAGGATATCTGCTACCGTTTTATTCCGGTACGTATTTGCTATGATTAACTGGATCATCTCTTCATGCTCTTCTGCAGGTGTCTTGATCTGGCAGGATGCTACAGAGAATTCTTCATAACCTTTTTCTACCAGGAGTGTCAACGCTCTCCATCTTCGTTCTCCGGCTATGATACGGTATTCGCCACGATCGCATGGATCGTGTACCACCGTCAAGTTCTCTAATAAGCCTACGACAAGGATATCCTGTGCCAGTTGTTCGATATCCGGGATAGAATAGAAATTCTTGTCATTGCTGTACATCTGCTTAATTGCAATATCCTTTGTCCGGAATCTTGCTTTTGTTTTATTGTCTTCTGCTGCCGCCTTCGTCTTATTGTTCAATGCGTCCATTACGTTCCATCCAGTAGCCATCTATCTATTCCTCCTTACTCTTTTCCAGGATGCTCCCTTGTTCTTCTTCCGGTTTTCCGATAGACTTCTGGTGGTTATTACTACCGGATCGTTACTCTCTTTCAGTTGTTTCCGTATTGTCCTAAACCGGCTGTTCATCCGTCTAATGCTGTCGTTCATTTTTTTCCTAAAGCATCGTGTTGCAATCGTAACTCTTTCACGCTCTTCCTGCGTCAGGATGTCTTCTATCGGTTTATTAATTCTACATATTGTTTCCAGTACACTTTCAGGCAATCTCAGTCCTGTCTCTATCGGTTTCATTGGATTAAAAACTGGCATGTTCATCTGCTTGTCCAGGAAGGTGTGTGTGTTCATTTTGCCCGGATCTCTTAAGAGTACCGCCGGGATTCTTCCTTCCGGTGGATTACACCCGTGAATCTTCTTGTATAATTTCTTCGCCTGCCTCTTATTCATCCTGTCCACCCTCCAGATCTCTCAAAAGTTCATACGTGACCGCTCTGTAGTCCTGGGACGCTATGCATCCCTTAGAGAACTTCGGGAGCGGTACATGTGCGATCGTGGATTTTTCCGCTACTACAGATCTTCGGATCACTGTCTGGAAACAATCGTGTCCGGAATTTTCTTTTAACCACTCTTCTACCTGCAGTGTTGTTTTATTCTTCTGTCTCATTGTGATCAGGACTTTCATCCGAATTCGATCGTTAAACTTCCTGATGCTTTCCAGCTGTTCATCCATGTTATCGGCAGCTTCAATCTCGAATCCTCCGAGTTTTACCGGTACAACCACAAGATCTGCTGCCACCAATGCATTCATCACTGTCATGTCCATAATCAGACCGCAATCGATGACACAGTAATCGTAAGCAGCTGCTACGTCTTCTAAGTCTTCTGCTAGTCTTAAGATCTGATTTCCTTCCTCCGTCTTCATCAGGTACATGTTGGTATTCATCAGATAACCGTTGCACGGGATAATGTCTATCCGGTCATATGGTGTCGTCTGGATCAGTTCGGATGTGGTGTACGTACCGCCTTCCCGTTCATGGTTCTCCAGCAGATCCGGAAGTCCTCTTCCTTCCGGATCATATGCCCCGTAGAGCATAGATATATTCCCCTGCTGATCAGCATCGATCACCAGTACTTTCTTTTCTTGTTCCTGTCCCAGAATATAGGCAATGGATGCGGCCGTCATAGTCTTGCCGATCCCGCCTTTCTGGTTCATTACTGCAATTATTTTCATGATACTTTTGCCTCCTGTTCTTCCGTTCTCTCCCGTTCCACCAGGCTTTCTGTTGCCCTTCTATAGCACTCTATCCAGCTTTCATCACTTTCTACTTTCAGGATCTGTTTCTTATGGATGCCTATCCCTTCAAAGATCTGGATACTTCCTCCATGGTTCAGTGTAAATCTTGTCTTCACCCGGAGCTCTCTTCCCTGTTTGATCATGTTGTATACTTCATAGAATTCTCTTATGCTCTGCCGTTCTCTGTCATCCATTCTTTCACCTCTTTCGGTGCTCTGTGCTTTAACTCTTTTATCTTTCCTTCGTTCCAGATACTGTCGTTTGGTTCCAACATTTCCATCATGTTGTCTAACTGCAGATATTCTTCCAGGACTGTAATCGCGTCTCCTGCCGTGTAACAGGTAGCTACATAGTGTCCGTTCTTTGCCATGTCGTGTAGAAACTCTATCTGGCTGTCTTGATGTCTGCCGGTCCCGTATTTCATTTCGATATACAGTCCGATGTATACCCCTTTGGCATACGGAAGATGCAGATCGGACACCCCGGACTTTACTCCCATGCTCTTAAGCTTTACTGCTTCCGCTTTGTTCCTGCTGCCGCCGTTCGGGATATGATGCAGCCATTTCAGTTCCGGATAACGGTTCTCATTCCACGCCGCCCAGTTGCATACGTGGATCTGTTCTGTATCTTCGCTTCTCCTCATGTTTTTAAGCTTCATCTGTCTCTTCTCCTTCTTCTGGCAGGTCATGCGCTTCACCGATTTCTACGAACATCGTCGGCTCTTCGCAGTCCGTCAACATGGTTGCACTCTCTATCGCATAGCCTTTTCTTTTTTCGGTATTTACTACCGCACCTTGAAATTCGCTATCCTCTGGAAACCTCTTAAAATATTCCACCATTTCTTTTGCTGTTACTCCCATATATCTATTTCCTCCCAGTTAAATTTCTGTCCGCATCTCGGGCAGTAATTGTATAAATATTTTTTATATTCTTTTCTCTTTATCTGGTAGGCATCTTTTCCACAATTCTTGCATTTGTAGTGAACCAGATCCTTAGTCATTTCCAATATCTCCGGCTCTTCGCATTCACACGCTACCTGTTTCTCTACTTCGTCCATGTCGTGTGCTTCTCCTACATCCAGTACCAATACCGGATAGGAAAACATATCAAGCCAGTTTCCGTCTTTTATCTGGTACTTCTTTCGGTTCTTCGTGTCCGCCACCATCACACCGAGTTTTGCTTCATCCGGATATTCACTTAAGTATTTCATCACCTGTCTTACGGTTATGCTCATTTATCAAATCCTCCTGTTTAATTTAATCATCGTGTATCTCCTGTATTTGTACCCTGTCTTTGGGTTAATACCTTCCCACATCCTTGCTATGTAGTAGCCTTTCTTCGGCTTTATCTCTTTCTTCCACCTGTAGAGCTTGTCCGGATGTGGTTTCGGAAGTGGCATATTCTGGGATCCGTGGAAGTCCGACTCTTTAATCCTTGGTTTGGACTTTGTGCCATCTTTCTTCGTTTCCGTGGTATGCTCGTCTTTTGTGAGATATTCTGCAAGCTTTAACATGTCTTCACCGTAGTAATCGCTGTCTTTTATCTTTGTCAGCCACGTACCGCCTTTATCCCATGCGTTCTGTACAATGCTGGCGGTATCTCCTACCTCTTTGATCACAAAATGTATATGCCAGGCTCCTTTTGTACCTCTTTCGATGTTCCGCATATAGAAGTTTTCATAACCTCTTTTGCGGATCTCTCTCCTTACTTTCCGCATTGCCTCCTTAAAATGTTTTTTCGCTTCCTTCATCGTTGCCGGTCTGTTCGCTACCTTGTATGTCCAGGTGACCAATAGATCGTTCGGTTCGAAGTATTCCAAGAGACGTATCTGACACCGTTTCGTCTTATTCCATTTATTTACTCTTGCAATGTCTTCTTTTGTAGCTTTCTTCTTTTTCTTTCTTGGTAATCCCTTCGCCCCATACTTCCCGTCATGGTACTCCTGTACGATCAGGACATCTCCTTTTCTCAGCTTATATGTCACTCTTTTTATCATGCTGTCGGTCCTTATCTTAATATCTTTATCAAGTGCTTAACGGGGGTATTGCCCCCCCCTGATTTGTTCCGGATATTTGGCGAAAAGACGGCAATATGATGCATTGACTTTCCCGAAAGTTCGTTCTATAATTTTTATAGATGTATTTGACTTTTACCCCATGGTTGTGAGGTTTGGGAAAATCAATGCATTGTGTGCCTTCAGGAGCTTCACCCAGTTTCCTGAAGGCTTTTTCTTTTATGATGCTTTCGCCATCTTTTCTTTCATGCACCTGGCAATGAGATCTGAAAAATCACGAATGATACGCTGGATCTCATCCTGGCTTTTATCTTTATACGCTTCATCTGATATATGACACGTACATCCGTTTGTTACGATCGTCTCTACAATCATGCTATGTACCTCCTTTTTATCTATATATGCTCACTTGCTTGTATCTGTTGTTGCTTTCTTTACTTCCATACGATATCTAATGGTCCCGCTGCTCTGCAGTAAAACAGGAGCAAGAGCCATATTACTTCTGTAATCAGTAGCGTTGCTTCAATCTCAATAATCTTGATTGTTCTGATCACCTTATTTTTCCGGATATGTCTTTTCATATTTGTTATCCCTCCCGTAGTTCTCTATTCGAAATATTGGCATCTTTCATCTTCTGCACGTCTCTTTTTGATTCGCTTTCCGGCTTTGCAGTGTCCACTGTCGATTTTGTAGTAACGGTTTCCATCCTTCCCGTAATGCTGGCAGAAATGAGCACATTCCTGGCAGTGCATTGGTTTGTAGTCATTGCCATAGAACTGTTTCATTCTTTCCATTTCGCTTTTTAAGTCTTTGTTTTCCTGTTCCAGTAATCTTACTTTTCCTGATATAGTTTCCATATATTTTTCCTCCTCATCATTACGTGCGTTCTGCACCTAACTTTTTTACATATTATATAGTACAATTTGCACGTAGTCAAGTATTTTACGCACATTTTGCACGTATATCAGGAGGTATGTACATATGTTTAATAAACGTCTTCGTGAAATGCGGATGAAACGCAATTTCACTCAACAAAAACTATCTGATACGTTAGGCATCGCTATTCGTTCTTATCAGTGTTATGAAACCGGAACAAGAACCCCGAATTATGAACTACTTGTGAAAATAGCAGATGTTCTTGATGTTTCTCTCGATTATCTGCTTGGCCGAGATTCTTTTATGAAAGCTCACGGAGTATCCTTTGATGAATACCTGTGATATCTTCAAGCGTGTCCCACAGTACAAAATCCCCTGTTCTGTCTCCAGTTTCTATATTCTGGTAATAGCGTAAGCTGATTCCTAGCTTGTCTGCCATCTGCTGTTGTGTTAAGCCTGCTTCTTTGCGGGCTTTCTTTAATTTTTCTCTTGACATTTACTCTTTCTCCTTATTTGTCTCTCCCGTCATTACATTCTGAATTTTCTCGATTTCGTCGTGCAACTCTCTGGTAGCACATCTCAGATTCTCTTCCGCGTCATCGATGTGTCTCGAAGGATATTCCCATTCGTCCAACATTCTCAATACATCATATAAAGTCTGCTGCATCTGTGCTTTCTCTACCAGATCCGGAATAAGTTCATCTGGATCCTGTGCTTCTTTCTTCGAATATGGGTTTTCTACTTCCGGTTCTTCCTGGCTTTTTACCATAATGCAGAGTCCGTTACGCTCGCTTAGTTTATATGCGCCAACCTCTCTTTCGAGATATTTTGTTATCCATCGGCTAGCAGCACAAACATCTACTCTTTTTCCTGCAGACAGATCTATTATGGAAATCGGTGTATTTTTGCATATCAGTCCGGTGTCCATATGCATCTTGATGATCTCTCTTACTCTTTTGTTCATGATGCGTCACCTCCCATCTTTAAAGCGCACCGTGTGCATGCAGCTCCATCCAATCCGTTATAGAGAATAAGAGCTTCGTCTTCCGGTCTCTTCCAACACATATCGCCGCAGATCGGGCAGTGGATTTTTCTCCATCCTTTCTTGCCGTTTGGTATATTGTCTGCTAATGGCATACACAGCCACCCGCCTTTGTCGGTTGCTTTTCTCGGCTGTATGGTTGCGGTGATGTTTTTTCTTGGTCTTTCCATCATTCTTCCTCGCTTTTTTTCTTTTGCATTCTTCTGTTCCACTCTTCAACAGCTTTGTCTCTTTCGTCTTTTGTTATTTTCAGCTCGCCATTTTCAAGTGTGGCTCTTAACTCATGTACCCACGGAAGGCTTGTTCCACATTCAGAGCATTCGACTTCAAATGTAAAACTTACATCGTGATGAGTAGATCCATTGGCTGTTGTTATCATGTTTGCCTTTCCACCGCAAAACGGGCATGGCATTAATCTTTCGTTACAATTCATCTGGTTCACCTTCTTTCTCCTTTTCTTCGTTACATACACCCCTGACGGCTCTTGCGAATTCCTGGGTGTTGATCATTGCGCTTCCTGTATTCTGGAGCACATATAATTTGTCCAGAATCTCTTTCAGTATGGTTGTCTGATACATGATTTCTTCTGCAATTCTGGAATCCGGATCAATGCATACTTTCAAAAATCTTTCCTTTGCTTCTTCTTTAATTACTGTTCTCATAAAAATCTCGTGAGACGTGATTTCCTCGTAAATCTTTGATCTTCCCTCCCACAGATTTTCACCTTTTTCCTTTTGAATTGTGCTGAACGGTCCGACAAGCGCAAGAGGGTACATATTGAGGCTTCTTAATGTTTCTTCTCTGGTCTTTGGATTCTCTACTTTGGTGTTCCATTCCGTATCGTAGTTATTCGTTCCATCCTCTGCACAGATAGCTTTATCTACTACTTCCAGTGGTATTGTTTTTGTTCTTACGCTCGAACCGATTCTGATCTCTTTTGTTTTTGTTTCCTGTTCTCTCATTGATTCCCCACAGTTCGGGCAGTAATTTGCATTCTCCGGAAGTTCAGAGAAGCATTTATAACACAGTCTTTTCATTTGTTACCTCCTGATTATTTGTTCGCAAGCTTCATCAACAAACTACCATTTTCTTTGCCCTACATTTACGCCGTCTTAGTTCCCAGCTGTCTCAGTGTCTGGAATCCTGCAATCATGCCCTTAATGTAGATCTTTTCATCTGCTGTCAGCTCTTTGTACATTGGGATCAGTTCTTTTACATCTTCCAACTGGTTGTTCATGTTTTTTTCGTTCTGTACTGTTATCATATGGTTTTCTCCTTTCTTGATGTGATTTTATGTTTATCTTATGACCTACCATCATCAGTACCGGGTGGTCATTCCCGGTAGACGGTCATTTCTGACCGTTTCGGTTGTCTAGTTTTGCAGAGCACTTGTGACATTTCATCTTTCCTTACCTCACTTTGTGTTGTTTTTATGTTGTTCCTTTTTTCTTCTTCATTGCTTTTTCTTTTTCAATCCCCTATACTGTATTTACAGATTATTTTTCATTCTTTGTGAACTGGAGGTGATACAAATGAAAAAGCAGTTTCAAAATTATTTTCGCGATTGGAGCAATCTCCTCTCTTTTGCACTTGCGCTTATTCCTGCATGGCTTATGTATAAATATCCTCCTCGTGCAAAGGTGCCTTTCTATGCTATTGTTTTGATTGTTTTAATCGCGCTGCTATTGACATGGCTTAATATCAAGCAATGGTTAGATACTAAGGATTGTCAATCTTCTGTCGAACTTATAAACTGTGTTAACGATCACGTTTTGTGTTGGCCTAATGACTTAATAGGTCACGATTCCGTTGTTTCCTTTTACGAAAACATTGATGGATTTGAAAATCTGATTGCATATGGATATGTTGAATCCATAAACGATAACAAAGTTGCTCAAATCGTTCTTTTTGATTCCTACAAAGATGTGATTAGTATTATTTCTACTCACAAAAACATTATTGTTAAACCAACCATAACCCGTGACAAATTGTCAGAAATATTAAATATGATTTAGGAGGTATATTATGGCTTTTAAAATTGCTAAGGTGCTCGATAGTTGTAAAGTTGTTATGAATGCTGGCTCCAACCATAAAATTTCCAAGGGGCAAAAATATCTCATCTACAAAGTAAGTGATGAAGAAATCATTGACCCAGACACAAACAGAAGTTTAGGTTTTTTGGAAATCGTCAAAGGAACCGGTGTCGTTACCCATGTCCAAGACAATATGGCTACACTGGAATCTTGTGAACGTGAAAACTCTTCTAAGATAATTCGCCGTTCCGGTATCTGGGGCGGAACAGCGGAAGAAGTTGAAGCTTCCACCAAGCCGTTCGACAATCCTCGTGTTGGAGATCTTCTCAAGCGTGTTAATTGATGTACATCATAATCGTTTTTACAACTATATAAATTATTGAAATAATCAACCCTGCAGTAAAACTAACAAAGTTCTGGTGGACTCTTCCTTTGTCACAGTACTCTGTTAGTTTTTTTATTAATTCTTTCATCTCATCACCTCCCCGTCGTTCTATCTGTTGCTTACGGTTACATTATAGTTGCCGTATGTTACTTTGTCAATATGTTTTTGTTGCGTACGGTTACTTTTTTATTGACGTTTCTGTAACCGTGTGCTATGCTACGAATGAAAGAGAGGTGAATAACCATTGACACAAGGTGAACGAATTAAAGCGATTCGCAAAGAGCTTGGTTTGACGCTTGAAAAATTTGGTGAAAAATTAGGTGTAACAAAAACGACTATTTCTCGAATAGAAAAAGGTGTGAATAATCTCACCGATCAAATGGCAAGATCTATCTGTAGAGAATACAATGTAGATTACGATTACCTGATGTATGGCGAAGGGGATATGTTTACAGATCTTCCGAAAACTATCGTAGATGAACTGTGTATGCAGTTTGATCTGGATGATTTTGATCGAGCTGTCGTAGAAATGTATCTGGATCTCCCAGCCGAATTACGGCAGGCGATAAAAGCTAAAGTTAAAGATATGGTACAGAAAGTCGATTGGGATAAATAGCAAGGTGGTGATTTTATGACACACGGCGAACGTGTAAAAGTGATACGTAATTCTCTAGGACTTACGCTCCAGAGTTTCGGGCGTCCTTTAGGAGTAACAAAAACTGCTATATGTAATATAGAAAAAGGGAACCGCAAACTTACCGATCAGATGGCGAAAGCCATCTGCAGGCAGTATAACGCGAATTATGATTACTTGATGTTTGGTGATGGGAACATGTTCCATGAATTATCAGAAGTGGCTCTGGATGAATTATGTTGCCACCTGGATGAATCCGACAGATCTTTCATCAAGACGTACATAACTTTGCCGCCTAACATAAGAAGATCTCTAAGAAGGAATCTGAATGCTTTTGTAGAAAGCAATGGTGCTATATAGAAAAAGGGAATCCCCGACCGCATACATGTCGTGATTCCCTTCCAGTTATCGGTATATGTAGATTCGTTTTACAAAATCATATACCCTCTTTAGTTGTCCAGGAGACAGCTTTTCCAGAATAATATTTATTTTTCTGATCATTTTGCATCACTCCTTTGTTGGAATGATTTTACTGCCTGGTACAGCGTTTTGCAATAGATTTAACTAATATTTCCGCATATACGGAAATATGTCCCGGATATCATCCGATGCCCGGGACAAGTGGTATAATCTATTTACGATCACAATCATACAGATCTGAGACATTACAGTCCAGCGCAGTTGCAATCGCATACAGCTGCCGAAGCGTTGGAGAAGTTTTCCCGTTTTCAATATCATTAAGCGTGGTTTTACTGATTCCGGTCAGCGCTTCCAGCTGTACGAGCGTCAGCTTCTTTTTCGTACGTGCCTGCCACGTCAGCACCTCCATGAGCATACTCCTCCTGATGTGTATTATCTGCACAGCAAGGCTATGTTATGTATGTATCATTGGTGTTAATTCGTAAAATAATAGAAGCCCCAGTGTTGGCGCACCGGAGCTCCTAGATTGAATACTATACAGGTGTAAAACCTAATACAATACCACGCAAAGATATTGTACCACACTTTACACCTGTATAGGTGTTATTTTTATACTCTTTGTTTCAATTATTTCATACGTGAAACACGTATTTATACATATTTTCATTGACACACGTGTTAATACGTGCTATAATATAGTCATGATAAGGAAAGGAGATACAAAAGATGCCATTAACACCAAAAGAGATGATTAAGCTTCTCAAGAAAAACGGTTTCATCATAGTTAGTCAGAATGGCTCACATATAAAGCTGATGAATCCGGAAACTGGTAGAACAGTAATTGTTCCTTATCACTCCAAGGACTTGAAGAAAGGCTTGGAACAAGCAATATTAAAACAGGCGGGACTTAAATAGTCCTGCCGGCACAATAATATATTATGGAGGTATTGTGTATGAACAGATTATTTTATCCGGCAATTTTTCATAAAGAAGACGGAGGGTTCTGGATCTCTTTCCCGGATTTTCCGGAATGTTTTTCTGACGGGGATAATATGCAACAGGCATACGAAAATGCCGTTGACGCATTAGGACTTGCGATCACAAGCAGACAGGAAGAAAAGGAAACAATTCCTGATCCTACAGATATCAGCGAACTTAAAGTTGATGATGGTTTTCTTGTTGTCATTGAGTTTGATTTACTCGCGTATCTGAAGAAACATAGTTCGAAAGCTGTCAAAAAGACGCTTACTATTCCTGAATGGTTGAATGAGTCCGCTACTGCTATGGGACTTAACTTCTCGCAGGTGCTCCAGGAAGCGTTGATGCAGAAAGTGCAGATGAAATAGGTTAATATTGAATCATATAAAAACCGCTTGACACATGGATTTTAGCGTGGTATTATCAAGTTACTTTTAGAGAGATTATTTTCTTTTTAAAAGCATATACTATTTTGGAACGTACTCCGGTGTCCTTCGGGCCCGGGGTCTTTTTATTTATATCCTTTTATGGAGGCACAAATGAATCAAAAACCCTTTAAAACACACGAACAGTTAATCGAATTATTAGAAACACGAGGCATCGACTTTTCTGCTCCTGACAGTAAAAGCTTTGCTAAGAAGAAATTACAACGTATTGGTTATTATAATCTCATCAATGGTTATAGCTCTTTATTTTGGGAAAATGAAGAAAGCAATAAGTACAAGCAAGGTACGACTATAAAAGAAATTTGCAATTTGTACCTTTTTGATCAGAAGTTACGCGAAATCTTTCTTCACAATATACTACCCCTTGAAGTTAATATAAAGAGCCTTATTGCTTACTATTTTCCTAAGGCGCATCCTGGAACATACTATCTGACTTATAATAATTTTGATACAACCAGGAGAGATGCTAACAAGAATATAACAAGTCTAATCGCAGATATTCAGCGACAGCTTGCCGGACGTTGTTCTGATCCAAGTATATCGCATTATTTGAAAAAATATGGGTATATTCCACTTTGGGTTTTAAATAACATTCTTACATTGGGTACTATAAGTAAACTTTATAGTTTAATGCAACAAAAGGAACGACAGGAAATCTCGAAAACGTTTCATTTATCCGACAAAGAATTAGAAAATATATTAACATACATTTCCTCCGTTCGTAACTTTTGCGCTCACGGAAATCGGTTATTTTGTTTTCGCAGTAAGAGACCTCTTATTGATACCTCTCTCCATACTGCTATGGATTTACCTAAAACGTCAAAAGGAGAGTTTGCTTACGGAAAACGTGATTTGTTTGCTGTAATGATTGCATTAAAACTTACACTCTCTACTCAAGAATTTCGACGTTTAGTAAAAGATGTTGATATCGCATTAAAGAATTTATACAAATATTCTCATGTGTTAACTGTAGAAGTTATTTTGACAAGTATGGGGTTCCCCTTGAATTGGAAAGAATTACTTCTTCAAAAATAGCCTGATTTCTATTTTTAATAAAGCTTTTAACCGGCAGCATAGAAACGCAAAGTCCCAAACAGTGGACAGTCACAAAAATAGCAGAGGCCCCGGTGTTACCAGCACCAGAGCCTCCATCTTTGAATACTATACAGGTTCCAAGAACCCAGTACAATAACCAAACGCAAATATATTGTACCACATTTTCTTAGCACCTGCATAGGTGTTATTTTTATACTCTTTTTTTCATATTTTTAGGAAAGGTGGTACGTATATGCGTGAACAATATCTAATCTATCTAAGAAAATCCCGTAACGATGCACAGCTTGAAGCAATGGGAGTAGATGTTCTGGAGCGTCATGAGAAAACGCTTCTTGCTCTTGCAAAATCTATGAATCTTCAGATTGGCGCTATCTATCGGGAAGTTGTATCCGGAGATTCTATTGCAGCACGTCCGGAAATGCAGAGAACCTTAAAAGAAGTAGAAGCCGGACTGTGGAAAGGTGTTCTGGTAATGGAGGTGGAACGTCTTGCCAGAGGTGATACCGTTGATCAGGGAATTGTTCAGAGAACTTTTCAGTATTCGGAAACTCTGATCGTAACACCGGCCAAAATATATGATCCGAACAACGAATTTGATGAAGAATATTTCGAATTCGGACTTTTCATGAGCCGCAGGGAATATAAGACGATCCGGCGCAGAATGCGTGCCGGTGTGACTGCAGCTGTCCGTGAGGGTAAGTGGCCATTCAATAAAGCTCCTTACGGTTGGAAACGGGTAAAGCTTGAAGATGCCAGAGGCTGGGTATTGGCTCCTGATCCAGATGAAGCTCCTGTCGTAAAACTTATATTCGACATGTTTACCGGTCCCGATCGTGTAGGGATTACCAGTATCTGCAAGTATCTTGAATCACATGGTATTCCGCCCCGTAACGGTGACCGTTGGCTCGAGTGTACTATACTTGGAATCCTTGGGAATATCGCAAATGATCAGAAAGTGGGAATTGGACATTGTAAGCAGATCACCACTGTAAAAGACGGTGTTCTTACTAAAAGCAGGGAATCCCGACTGAGCAATAATTACGATCTGATCGCTACTGGGCTCCAGCCACGATTAATTGATCATGATGTATTTGTCGAGGCTCAAGGATATCTTGGGAAAGGCACTCCAAAACCTCCAGAGTCCTACGGCACTAAGAACCCACTGGCCAGTCTGATTGTGTGCTCCTGTTGCGGAAAAAAGATGCAGCGCCGTCCTAAAACAACTACTCCTGGGTGCCATGGTGCTCCTTATGATGTACTTATGTGTCATACCCGTGGATGTCCTACGATTGGTGCTCCGCTAGAGCTTGTCGAAAAAGAGGTTATTAATGCCCTCTCTGATTGGGTAACCGGTTATCAATTGGATCCGTCGCAGGAAGTTAAAAATAATGTAACCGAAAAGCAGGCTCTTCTTTCTGCTGCCGTCGCCAATCGTGATGCACTGCTTAAGCAAAACGAAAAACTTTATGATTTATTAGAGCGTGAAATTTATACCACCGATGTTTTCCTAGAGCGTTCCAACACTTTACACGAACGCATTGAAGAAGCTGAATTATCCATTTCCGCTTTGAAAAAAGATCTGGAATATGAAAAGCAGAAGTTTGAAAACTCATCCCGTTTTATTCCGGAATGTAAAGAATTATTATCTAGCTATTGGGATCTCTCTGTTCCCGATCGGAACAAAGCCTTGAAATTATTGATTGATCGTGTAGAATATAAGAAGACAGTTAAAAACAAGCGGGGAACGGTCGATACCCCTACTTTTGAACTTACATTAAAGCCTCGAATCCCCCGGATTTAGGGGCTTTTCTTTTACTGATAACATTTTTGTACCAACGAACTGGCTCACCTTGAAATCATCTGTGCCATTGTGCATCAGCTTACCCGTAATCTTACACCAGAACAAATTGAAAAATCCGGCTTCGACAAATATTATGTAGACCACACACTCGCACTCTGGCCTCAGGCTGCCAGCGGAACTCCTTGGAGTGCTACAACATTCCAGTCCAAAGGTGATCCGATTACAGATCTGCATGAAGATATGGCTGCAGATGGTACGATTGTGTAAAGACAACATTGAGGTTTTAAAAGATAGTTCCCAATAATCTGGCATACTAGCTGCCAGATATGAGAACTTTAGAAATTCCAATGTATCTCAATAGGTACTTCCTTAGTTACAGGGTCTTTCTTACCGACCAATACATAATCAATCAGCTTTTCAACCGTTTCCCTGTCTAAGTGTTCAAGATTTGTATATTGCTCGATTAACTGTCGTCTGTTATCGCCAATCAGCATTTTTCTTTCAATAACATCAAGCTGTTTCTGCGTATCAATTACCAGTTTTTCGAGCCTTTCTTTTTGTGTTGAGAAGTCTTTAGATAAATCCAAGTAATCAAGTTCGGAAAGAATACCCTTTACCTTATCTAAATATAGTTCACGGATTCCTTTTGTGTATTCCGCAATCTTTTTTTGATAAGCAGCAATCTCCGTTTCCAGAGCTTCTTTTTGACCTCGCAAGTCATTGTTGAATTGCACATTTTGTTCAAGCTCATCTTTGTCAAGATATTCTGCGGATAACTTATTAAGTTCATCAATCACAGCTTTTTCTAATTTGTCTACTGAAATGAAAGAACCTATACAAGCGTCCTTTGCTACATGGCGGTTAGAACATTGTAAATAATGCTTACCATGATTCTTTGACGAACGCATTGTATAACCACAATTCATACAGCGAGCTTTTCTGGCAAATAAGCCGATTGTGCCAACTGTGAAAGGTTTTGCCTTTTGAGCTACCAATGCTTGAACCCTATCCCATAACTCACGGTCAATAATCGGCTCATGTGTACCCTCAACTCTGTACCACTCGTCTTTTGGTCTGGGTTTGTTTTGCTTTGTCTTATAAGAAACGCTGCCATATTTCCCTTGAACCATATTCCCGATATAGATTTCATTCACCAACATATCTGATATGGCAAAATATTTCCATAGGGTACTGTTTTTCGTTTTAGGCTGCTTGTAACGCAAACCATGAAGTCGTTTGTATTCCGTAGGGTTTGGTATTCCTCTGTCATTCAGCATACGGGCAATGGCGGTCTTTCCATATCCCTGTGAAAACAGTGTAAAAACTTCTCTGACAACTTCCGCAGCTTCTTCATCAATAATCAAATGCCCTTTTACGTCAGGGTCTTTTTTGTAACCATACAGAGCAAAAGCACCGATATGGTGTCCGTTCTTTCTTCTGTCAGTGAGAACGCTTTTAATGTTCTCTGACATATCCTCCAAGTACCACTCATTCACCAGACCGTTAATCTGTCTTGATTTCTTATTTCCTTTATTAGCGGTATCTGCATTATCAACAATGCTGATGAATCGAATACCCCAAATAGGAAAAAGACCGTGGATATATTTTTCCACTAATTCTAGTTCTCTGGTAAATCTGGATTGTGTCTTACAAAGGACAATATCAAATTTACGATTCTTTGCGTCCTCCAACAACCTGTTAAATTCTGGTCGTCGTCTGTCAGAACCAGTGTAATCATCATCACTGTATATGTTGTAGACTTCCCAACCATGCTCTAATGAGTATTGAAGTAACATTGACTTTTGATTCTGAATACTGTTACTGTCGTCTGTTTCTGATTGTTTGTTTCTATCTTCCTCTGATAAGCGGCAATAAATAGCAACTCTTGATTTTGATTCTATCATGCTTCGTTCTCCTTTTTGAGAAGACGAAACAAACTATCTCTACATAATGTTATTATAACATCTTGTAGGATAGTTTGTCTATCATCTGGCAGGAGTTGCCCTTCCTTTATTTTTTTCATATTGATTTATCAACTCTATCCATTTTAGAGTAAATGCTTTTGTAAACGCCGCTTTATCACAATTTTTAAAAACATTCTTGCAAACTAGCTTTGCGTCATTTGCCATTGAACCACCTCACTACAATATATTTACAAAGTATGCAAAAATGCTTGTACATTATGAAAGAATTTGTCTATAAAGTAAGAAGTAATCAGATGGCTTTGGAAAGCTCCACTGGAATTTCACCATTCCCATTCTGATGGGTGAACCGCACCATGCGAGTGTATCATTATTCTGATATACGGGTCATGGCAGCAACTTTTCCAACAGTCGCTTACGGATCACTGGCGTGGTCGCTCGCTTCTTTATCCCTCCTTTTCATGGGTCATGGCGTTCCAGTCCGTCGGCTCACCGCATATCAAACGTATCTGATTACTTTATTCAATTTTCAAAGAACACTTGTAAAACGGAGCTGGAATGAGGTGGTATCACACTCCGTATATATTCGCTTATTTCACTCTGACTTCAAAACCTAGAATTGCTTTAATAAGGGCAGCTCTAATTCTGCCTTTCAGTTCCATATCGACCACAATATACATATTTCCGTGTTCATCATAGAACGGGCGTAAACTTGCTTTTGATATGTAAGCGTCATAGTGATTTAAAATTTTCTCTATTGCCACTTCGTCGCCATCAGCAGCTAAACTGATTGTGGAGAATAGAGGACACTTTTTTGTAGACTTCATCATGTTATAATTCCTCCTCGTACATATCTCTAATGAGCTTTAGTGAACACATTCTGTTTCTATAAACAGAGTTTCTGGAAATATCCAAAATCTCTGCGATTTCTGCGTCTGGTAATTCCAGAAAGTAGAACATCAACACAACATTGCGTCGTCTTTCGCTTAATTTTTTGATTGCTTCACATAATTTCTCATCATAGACACGAACTTCTGTACCGAACACATCAAAGGAAGTAAATTCAAGCGAGTATTCGTCCGATACACCCAACTGGTTTAATTCCAGCTCTGGTATTTCACAGAAAGATATTTCATGCTTTGCACGTCTGGCAAGTTCTTTGTTGTAGTTCTTTACAGTTCTGCCAATCACCTTACGAGCCAGACAGTCAAATTGAAGTCTTATAGCGTTCTCAAATGAAGAAGGTTTCATAATCTCACCTCCTTTCAAGTTGAAGTTGCTAAAGCGAAAAGGCTTTTTACCTCTTTCCGCACTAACACTCAACACGGAGGGGCGATTTGTAACCCGAATCAGAAAAAAATCAAAAAATTTTTTAAAGTAGCAAAAAAGCACAAGGGCATATAAGAAATGCTGTTCTTGTGCTTTTAAAATTGTTCCTGTTATGTAACGTGAAAAACCATATTCAAGGGTATATTGTGCCGCTGTGAAAGCTAGGATTTTTTTGACAATAACGGATATATTGAAGATTGTCGATTATACAGGTCTTTCAATGCGGCTACCTCCCAAAGCCGCTAACCCAAAACCATTATGTTGTTTTTCTATTGATGGGAAAAGAAAAAGGCGGCTTTTCAACCGCCATCTGGAAAAAGGTATTTTGTGACACGCAAAAACGGTACTGTTGATAGCGGTTTTTTTATTTGCCGCTATGCAGCACTTTTTAATTGATTTACGCATAATAGGAACTGCTAAACCTTACTATACGTTTTTCTATACCTGTTAGAAAATCAACAGGAACTGTAGAATATAGTGAGGTGATTACATATGCGTAAAAAAGAAGATAAGTACGATTTCAGAGCTTTTGGTCTTGCCATCAAAGAAGCTCGTATGAAACAGGGTTTAACCCGTGAACAAGTGGGAACAATGATTGAGATTGACCCACGTTATCTAACAAATATTGAAAATAAAGGACAGCACCCAAGTTTACAGGTATTCTATGACCTTGTATCATTGCTCAATATTTCTGTTGATGAATTTTTCTTGCCTGCGTCTGATCTGGATAAAAGCACCAGAAGACGACAGTTGGAAAAGCAACTTGACAACCTTTCCGATAAGGATTTAGTTATCATGGAAAGTGTCGCTAACGGAATCATCAAGTCTAAGGAAGTAGCGGAAGAATAACGCTCCACTTTTGATTACCAATAAAATAAGCCGATAACCCAAGAAATACTTATTCTCGGTGTTATCGGCTCTGCGTCTTAGCGTCTGGCTCTATAACAGTTATTTGTTGTTGCCTTACATTGATTAGGCTTTCTTGTTTACATTTAGGGCAGAATAGAGGATAATTTATCAATTCTGTATCCTTTCGTATTTTTGTGCGTGTTTTATTTCTGCATATAGGGCAGTATATCCATTTTTTTGTTATCATTCGTTTTCTCTCTAATATGCTATTTTATTGTAAACTCACATGCCAAATAATATGTGTCATAATCCCAATCTTTTGGGGATTCAAAATAAGAAACACTTATAATTATCCGATAATGCCCTGATGGGAGTTCACCATAAAACGAAGAAATATCATATGCTAACCTCAATCTTTCTGATGGTTTTATAATAACATCATCTTCATTGTTTTTTGACGGGTCAGAAAGTTGAGTTAATTGATACCATACATCTGATTGTTCTGCTTCGATTTCAAAATAAGATTTTGAACAATGGTATTCTTTATCAGAGTTGTTCTCGATAAAAAATGTCGCATTCTCTAAGTTAAAATCCCATTTTTTATCTAATGTAATTTCAACATCTGATAAAGAATTGATTTCTTCTTCATTTCCATAAGGCGAAACCTCGTAATATTCTTTAAAATTTTGTGGGAATACATTTTCCTCATTTTGTGATGAATTGCACCCAGATAAAATGCTTACGGCTATTACTAAAATTATGCAGATACATTTTTTCATTTTTAAAACCTCCTCGATAAATGTTTAGTCCAATTATATGGAGCAAATATCTATTTTTCATCAACATCTATGATTTTTATCCAAGCTGTAACACACGCTCCACCCTTATCATTATTCGCAATTTTCAATGTACCTCCATGCCTTTCACACAATATTTTACAAATATTTAATCCTAGACCTAAATGTTCAGTCGTAGTGTCTTGCGACGATTTGTAAAACGGTAATGTCACACGCTCTATATCACTATCCTTAAAACCGCAGCCATCATCGGAGACGGAAATCAATAAATATTGTTTTTTCATACTAATGTCAATATCTATCATTGAATTGGCATATCTAATACTATTAGATAATAAATTTTCATAAATCTGTACAACAATATCAAGATTGATAAATAGGTTTTCGTTATTATTACAGCTTGTCTTAATAGAGTATTTTATGTCTGTACAAAGCAGTTCTGTTGTATCTGACAAAGCTTTTAATAGTAAGTTAAAGTTTATGGTCTCTTTTTCGATTTCTATATCTTCTAATCGGTATAGATTCGTCATGGCATTAACGTATTTTTCAAGTCGTTCCACATTCTTACGCATTGTTGATAATTCATCAATTACCTCTTGTTGGGAAACTAATCCTTTTGGAATAAATGATAACAACATTGTAGTATGCCCTTTAAGTAGTGTTAAGGGAGTACGCAAATCATGCGAAAAAGCAGCATTTAATCGTCTTTGTTCAGCAAACTGTCGTATCATTTTTTGATTGTTTTGATATAAACAATTTTTCATTTTTTCAAATGCAAGACACAGCTTACCCATTTCGTCTTTATAGGGGTAATACAGAGTAAAGTCCAATTCGTTGTTTTCAATTTTGCTATAAGCATTAGTTAGTAACTTTATCGGTCTCGCCAATTTTCGTTTTATAAAAATAGTTACGCAAAGTATCATACTGAATGAAAGAACAACAGGAATAGTGGCAATATTTATCATTCCTAAAGTAGTATCTACAATCCTATCTTGTTTGGTAAAGTTTGGTGAGACCTCAATATAAGAAACATGATTTGGATAAACGTATTCTTGTACCGGGCGTTCTTTTTGATAGTCTACAACAAAACTACATACTTTCTTTTGGCTTGCATTATATATTGTATACTCTGTCTGGTCATTATTGTATTTTGCTATAAATGAACCATTTTCAGGTATATCATATCTTGTTGTCATGTCCTCATATTTATAGTTAAGATTCATTCTATAATTATCAACAAGAGCAATGGCAGTAACACTTATAGTAATACCAACTACTAAAGAAATAAGTGCGTAAAGAATAAATGAAATTTTAATACTCCTGTTCTCAATATAGTATACTAATTTTTTTTCCCTTATTTTTTCCACTTATATCCGCACCCCCAAACAGTTTCTATATAAGGATTATCACTCATAGAAAGAAATTTTGTTCTTATCCGTCGTATATGTTCCGTAACAACAGAATTGTCACCGCAACCATCTAGCCCCCATACTTTTTCATAGATTGTTTCACGGTCGAAAACAATACCTTTGTTTTGTGAAAGAAATTCAATTATATCAAATTCTTTCTTCGTAAAGTTTATTTCAGCATTTTTATAAAAAACCGTTCGTGATGAATAATCAATTACTATATTTTTATCGAACTGTACTATTGCAGACGAACTATGCCTTTTCTCTCTCCGCAAATGGGCAGCAACTCTAGCTTCTAATTCATCAATAGAGAAAGGCTTTACAACATAGTCGTCAGCACCGATAGCAAACCCCTTGATTTTATCACAGTCCTCAACACGAGCTGTTAAAAAAATAATAGGACAGGAAACATAATTTCTAATCGCCTCACAAACTGTAAAGCCATTCATATCTGGCATATTTATATCCAACAGAATAATATCGGGGTTTTTAGTGATTGCATTTAGTGCTTCTTTTCCGTTAATTGCTGTATACACTACATAACCAATCTTGTAAAAATATTGATTTAACATTGATACAATATCTTTTTCGTCGTCTACAATCAAAATACTCTGTGCCATAATTCGTTCCTCCTTAGTCAGTATATCTTATCATGGAAAAAACAATTTTTTAACAACTTCTATCTATTACATGCGTGTGACTATCAATTTGACATTTTTACATCAATTACAATGTTACATTTTTACATCAATTACAATGTTACATTTTCATATCCATATATCCATTCAAACAATAACGCATTTTACCTGCTGCAATTATTATAATCCCTTAAATTAATTGTAACAACTCCAATAATCAGCTTACAAACCATACCTCGGTATGATTTGTAAGCCTTTCCTCATGCTATCCCACAACCTTCCAGTTACCGCCTGTCTTTTTCAGTACCAAATCAAACTGTGAAATTTGTGTGGCTTTTGTTCTCTGGTCGAGATACTTCACCGATACCGAAACTTTGACCTGTTCCCCATCTTTGATGAAGATAGGATTTACCAACTCTGAAAACAGATAACCACAGTTTACAGGTTCAAGCACATTGCCAGATACATAATAGGCAAGCTCCTTTTCCGTAGCGGTAGGGTACAGCTTAAAGAATGTTTCCAAGAACTCTGTCACTTCCTCCGTCGTGGCAGCATCCACCGTTCCGTCAGATTCCTTTGTCTTTGGTTCATAGCTGGATTTTGTCGGTGTGCTGCTAATGGTCGGATTCTGTGTGATAACCATGTTTCCATTGCTATCTACATGAACCACTACCATATAAGCGGAGGTGTAACCGATTGACGTTTCACCCTCCGTTACCGTCTGATCTACAGAGTAGACAACGGTAAAGTCGTCTGTTCCAGCCTGTTCTATATCCCAAATCTTTACATCTGTTACCGTAGAGCTTGTGGGTATATCCTGCCTTACCGTATCGACATTCAAATCCTGCAGGCTCTTAGTCAGATAATTGTTGATGGCTGCGGTTCTTTTATCAATGGATTCCTGCGTATTGCTCCAAGAATAGTAGGACTTCGCAAAGGCTTTTACAAAGTTCTCTATCCTGTTAGTGTCAACAATTCTTTGTTCAATGACTTCCTTTTCATGTACCGTGTGCATATCAATGGCGGTGAAATTCTTATACACCCCAAAGCTGACGCTTGTAATCAGCACCAGCCATAAGGCAATCACAGTTTTCTTGTGTGTGCCGACTTTCATCACAGGCACTTTTTTCTCTTTTTTCGGTTTTGATTCCTTGTCCTTTTTCTTAAATATCATAGTACCATTTCCTTTCTATTTTGATTTTACCCGACCAGCACCAATCAAGTGTTTCTGCCAGTACGGGCTTGTTAAATCTGCATATCCAATAGGGTCGCCAGCGTGATACATTCTGTTGTTTCCTGCATAGATTCCCACATGGGTGACATACGTTCCAGAATTATAAGTGGAGTGAAAGAATACTAAGTCACCAGCTTTCGCCTGTGACAGCGGTATGTGCTGCGTAGCGTCATACTGTGCCTGCGCGGTACGAGGTAGACTGATACCAGCTTTCCCATAGCACCAAGACGTAAGACCAGAACAGTCAAAGCTGGTGTTTGGATTGCTGCCGCCAAAGACATACTTCCAGCCTTGATACTTCAATGCTTCTTTGAAGATTGCCTGTGCGGTAGCGTCACTGAAACTGGGAACAGCTAAATACTGGTTCACCAGACGGACATAGAACATATTTCCGTACTTATAACGCCAGCCGCCATTTTCCTTAATGGAAATCTCATTCTTATAGGTGACTTTGACACCGCCCGATTTGTCTTTAGCGAAACTGACAGCCAGTTCAAAAGTGTACTTTTTTCCATGCTTCGCCACATAGTCAATGAAGCCACCGCCATAGTTATAGGCTTGTACCACTGTGTCAATGTCACAGCCTTTTGCTTCTGCGGATTTTAAAAGCTCCGAGAAGTATTTACACCCCTGTTTGATGGATTCCTCCGTCGAGAGGGAATTAGGTGGCAACCCCATTGATTCTGACGACTGCATGACGTCCGTAGCTGTACCGCCAGATTCCACCTGCATGATGGCAAGCAGATAGTTCACATAGTCCGAGATTCCGTATTCTTTCGCATATTTTTCTACCGTCGGTTGATGTTTCAGCACTTCCTCTGACAGATTCAGTCCAGAAAAATCAAAGTAGGAAGTGCTGTTTTCTTCATCATCTGCGGTCACGATAAACAGGAACAAAAGCAGACAGATAATCACCGTAAAAATCCCACCGAACACAGCGAAGTGTCTTAGCTTCATTTCTTACCGCCTTTCCTGCTGGTCGTTTTCTTCATGGTTGACGGGTTTGTGGTCTTTTTCTGTACGGTCTTTGTCTGCTTTTGATGTTTGACTGTCTGACGGGGCATATCTGTCACAGTTCCCGAATGTTTTGGTGTAGCTGCTGGAGAAGAAGATTCTTTGGCAACCTGCGTCTTTACTTCCTGTTGCTTTGTGACAGGCTCTTTTGCTCTGGCAGATTGTGATTGCTCCCTCTTAACAGTAGTAGGGCGTTCTTTGATATTCTGTTCTTCTTTAGAACCTGCCGACTGTGGAGCTGCTTTCGCAGATACAGGCGTTGTCACTGGTCGCTCATGCAATGGGGCAGTTCCTTTCGCTGTACCAGCTTTTGTCGCTGATCCATTGTCCTGTCGCTCCTTATCCTGTGTTTCCTGTTTCTTCTGTGTCTTATCCACTATCGGACGCTGCGGATTCTGTTTTTCTGATTGCGGTTGTTTCGATACCGCTTTTTTATCCACGATACCACGCTTAGAAGCGGACTTCGTTTCCTGCGTCTGGCTTGCAGAGCTGCTATGTACTGTCGATTGCGAAGAATCGTTTCTCTGCTTATCGGGTAATGCAAGCGGCTTCTGATTCATTGGCAGAGCTGGCGGCTTTCCGTTACCTCCACTATGGGAAGATGGCGTATTGTTTGGTCTGGTATGACCGCTGCCTGCTGATTTTGTATTATCTGCTTTTTTCGTAGAAGCAGAAGCAGCCGCCGCACCAGCGACACCGCCAGCAGTACCAGCCGCAACCGTCCTTCCGATTTTACGCTCCAAGCGTCTTGCCCTACGGTTAAGGAACATATAAGGTCGTCGCATGATTCGTCTGCTGACCTGCTGTGTGTCGGAAGATTGCAGACTGAACATTGTCATCAAATCACCCAGTTTAAAGTAGATTCCTGCAAAGGTGACTATCTGTAAAAAAGCAATCATAAAGAACGGATAGCCAGAAGAAATGGAATAAAACATAGTGGATATGCTGAAAGCCGTCGTAATAATCAGCGTGATTCCTGCCCTCATCATAATGGTATTGAACAGCTTCGTAAGTGCCTTTTTTGCCATATCCTCATAGGTCGGAATCATAGACAGGATAAAACTGATTGGCAGGAACATAGCGTAAATGATAAATAGCACCTGCGAGAAAATCATCATGCCCGTAAGCAGGAATACAAAAACCGAGATACCGATATTGAAGATGAACAGGAACACCTCCATACCTAAACGTGTCATGGTCTTTGTGACACTTAGATTGTCATTGTCCTTATTTTCGATTTCCTCAATCACTATATCTTCTCTATCGTCCGTATCTGGACTTGCCGATAACAGGCTTTCCACACGGTCAGAGCCGAGTGTTTCTATATCCGATTCCCCATACTGTAAGAGCAGCCACGGTTGTTTCACCTGTATGGAAAACAGACTGTCCCTTATCAAATCCACACTGTCTTTTCCTTTACTGTTGGAATCGGGCAGCACAATCTTTGTGCCAAGCGATAACGCCGAGCTGCTTATATCAGCGGAAAAGTCATTGATTTTACTGATATAATTTGGGGCATAGGCAATAAAAGAAGCGGATAACAGGAATACCACAAGAAAGTTAATCACCGCATGAACTGCTTTTGTGGTTTCCCTCTTGATAAGTCCTGTGTATGCCACATAGATACCCATTACCAGAATAAGGATAAGCAGGAATCCCACATAGAACCCCTCGCTGGAAAAACCGCTGGAAGTGACACCAGCCAACGTCTGAATGTTCTTTCCGATAGAGCTTGCGGTATCAGAGATAAAGTCCAGCTTGTAGGCTTCCTGTACCACATATCCCGTCGCATTGGAAATGTATAAGCTCACCGTCCAGACAAAGTTTGTGATGGCATATAGTCCGTACTGAATACTTTTGCCGATACCGTCAAGCCAGTTCCACGGTAACCAATCCCAACTTGAATCCACATAGAAATCAAGCTGGTAGTTTTCCAGCGGATATTTAGAATAGGTGTTAGCGTCACTCACCGTATTGTCTACCAGACCAGCCGCATGAGCTACCGTACCCGTGATAGATAAAAATACCAGCACACCAAGAATCACCGAAAGCGTGATAAGCAGATAACGGACTATTTTTCTCTTGTCCATAGGCTTCACCTCATTTCTTCCGTCTGCACTGGCGGTCTGGTATCAAAGGCATGGAACAGGTCAGCGAATACAGGGTGAATCTGGATAACGCCCACACGCCCGTATAAATCTTGAAACAGGCATTGCCCGTTTTCCAAATCCCTTAATCGCTTCTGGTTGCCCTCGTCCTCCTTATCCACACCGAAAAATTCAAGGGTATTTTTGATTTCTTTTATATCTGTGCTACGAAAGGCAAACTTCAAGCCGATATTGTTCTTCATCTTTTCGTCGTCCACATCACCAGAGTTTTGTGTCACAAAGTACACAGCGGCATTCATGGAACGACCAGCACGAATCAGCTTGTTAGAGAGTGCTTTTCCCTGTGCTACCTGCAAGAACGTCCACGCTTCGTCCAAATCCACCATCTTGAAAATGCTCCTATCCGAATGGATAAAATCTAAGGCAAAGGTACTGATAACGATAAGCATTGCCACGGAAAGCAGCTCCATTGTGGTATATTCTTCAAATTTTGTGTCCTTGTCTGGCAATACAAGGTCAGCCACCTGTATGATGTTAAGCTGTCGGTCTAAACTGATGGATTGTTCCACATCACCGTCCGAGAATAACAGGTGTGCAAAATCATAGTCCGTCATGCTCTCAATATGGTCTGCGATATTCTCTGCCACGAGTGAACCATCTTTGCGGAGTTCATCAATGACACGGAGCAGTCCTCTTTTTTTGCTCTGGGTAACAGAACGGATTGCACGCCTTAATACAGGGAACTTCTCACCGTCACGGGAAGAAATACCTGTAAGGAATGTTAAAATATCAATCGCAAGGCTTTCAGCGTCTTTTGTACGCTTCATAATCACATAAGGGTCAAGAAGTCCTTTGTTCTTATTCTCGCTGGTAAGGTTGACGATTTTGATTTCATGTGCAATATCGGCTAGTGTTTCCTGCCAGTTGCCACGCTCTGATTTAGGGTCTACAATGACCGCTTTTCCTCCAAACAGCACCGCATAATAGATGATAAGGTTGTTACAAAATGACTTGCCACCGCCAAGAGAACCAAGAAAAGCGGCAGCTAACGCATTGGTGACGGAACCCTTAACGCCCTGTGCCGCAAGGCTGGGTTTCAGATATACATTTTTTCCTGTATCAAGGTTATAGCCGATATAGATACCGTCCGTTTCCCCAAGCTGCTGTGTCGCACCGAATCCAAGTCCAGCCAGAAAGTCAGAAGTGACATACTGGATATAATCGTTGATATATCTTTTACTTGCTGGGATAAACTCACCATGCAATCCCAACATATCCCCGAATGGGCGTACCAGCTTCACATTCAAATCGTCGTAGAAGTCCTTGACTTCATCACAGCGGCGTTTCAGTTCTTCCAGAGTATTAGCCGCCACACGGATAACGTAGGACAGCTTATACATGGATTCTTTGGACTGGTCTAAGTTCGTTTCCAGCTCATTGACTGAATCCAGAGCTTCAATGACGTTATTTCCTGTTTCGTTGCCTGCTTCCCAAGCGTGGTTATCCAAGTCTTTCAATTCTTTCTTTTTATTTCTAACCGTTGTCAGAGCCTTTTTATTAGTGACGATTTCCACATTCATAGAAGTGGAAACAGGGAACGTGAATTGCTGCTGTTGATAGTAGAAGATTTCACTGGACGGAAAATCAAGCTCACCCACGATATTGTTAATCGTGAAGTAGGCAACATACGTTGTCTGATCTTCACGCTCAATCTTTAGGTATCGCTGGTTTTCCTCTATCATGCAGCGTGTAGGTCGGATAAGGTCATATCGCTTCACCAGCGTTTCACGCTTTAACTTCTTTACTGGCAAATCATAACTGTAATCACTGTAAGCAACTCCCGTATTCCCGTAGATATGCTCCAAGAGATAACCGAAATCATTCTTATCCAGCCTGCGGAACTGAAAGCGGCGTGAGATTTTACTTTCCAGTAATTTCTCCATCTTCATAAAACGCCCCACTTCATCATTGCTCATGGAAACAAAGTCACCCATGAGCTTGTGATTGACTTCATAGATAAAATCCGTAAAGGTCATGGCTGCCGACTTTTTCATACTTTTTAGGTTGATTTCTTCCTCATTCACTAGCAGCTTGAAGCCAAGAAAAAAACGGTAGTCAATCTGATTTTCCCCAATCATCTCAACCAACGCTTCTGTCTGTTCGTCTACCTTTTTACAGGCTATTTCTTTCAATCTGCCTGTGATTCCTTTTTTAGAACGCTCCTGTACTGCACGTAAACTGTCCTCTGTGGCAATCTGTAAGGCATGGATTTTCCCGTCACGGTTCTGGGCGATAAGCTGGCGGAAGTTGTCATGCACCATGTACTTTTCATCTGGTGACAGGAACGAATAATTGTAAGGTGTCAGCTCATAGTAAGCGAAACACTCACCGTCATGGTTGAACACCAGATTGTTTTCAATATATTTAATCGGGAACATACATCACACTCCTAACTGCTGTAATAACGGGATTGAATTTTTCATGTTTCAGCTTAATGGCTTTTCCTGCATAGGTCACTTTTGGTCGGAGTAAAAAACTCACACAGGATTTTAAAAATCCAAATGGCTTTTTCCCGTCAAAGGTCTTTTGTGATACGAACCAAGTGAACGCTACAGGGATTCCAAAGTATTTAAGAAACGCACCGTCAATCATGGAAAATGGCGATAGCTCCCCAAAGAGAATCACCACGAACAGCGACACCACAAACCAAGCCATCTGACTGAACGTGAGAGGGAACGGGAGCTGAAAGTCGTTGATTGCATAAATGACTTTTTCCACGCTCCATATGCTTGTATAGCTTTTGATTTTCTTCAATTTTCACAGCTCCTTTCTTTTCTAAAATGGAAACAGCAGCCTATGTTTCAAGGCTGCTGCAAAAAAAATAACCAGTTCTTTAATAACTGGCAGATGATAAAATATTCAGTTGTCATTGTTAATATGGACATTCAAACACGCCATGATTGGTGACGACAAAACGCCCCTCCAAATCAAGGTCACGCCCGTAGGCTTCATAGTCTATGTAGCTTCTTATCCTGTCTGGTATCTCACCCAGACTTTGACATTCATCTATGAAGTAATAGGCAACGTCTGTCATATCGTCACAATCGGGATAATGAATAATATCGTCTGCGTGTTCGCACAATTCCTCCAAGCTGCTGAAACAGCAGAGAAGTTCCGATAACTCGTCCTGTATATCCTCTGGTAAGTCCTCCACCATTTCACAAAGGCGGTTGACTTCCTCAATGGGCGTGTACTCGTCAATCTCAAAGGGCAGCTCGTAATCATGGATAGCGTATTCCTCGTATTCGTCATTCAAGCCGATACGTTCTGCCATCTCGTCATAATCAACGGGCGGCGTGAACCACGCACCCACAAGCTCACCCTCATTGTATTTCCCAAGATTGGCGATATAGATTCGCATTTCTTCGATACCACATCACCCCTTTACTGATAGCGGAACACGCCGCTTGTAGTAAATAAGTATCTGTCGTCCATTTCCAGCTCATTCCCATAAGAGTGATAGTCGATATGCTTTTGCAGTTCGTGTGGAATCTCACCGAATACGTTTTCCTCACAGATAAGGTATTCTGCCAAAGCCGCGCCGTCGCCCACATCATAGTAGCGTATCTCGTCTTTATGGTCGATAAATTCATCAAAGCTGGAAAACCATTTCTGCTGAATGGCTTTCATTTCATTGCCGACAGGCGTACCCTCCAATTCAAGAACCATGCGGCAGTTGGCATTGATTTCCCAGAGCTGCGTATCGCTGTGTAAGTCAAAGGGCAACTCATAGTCGGCAATCTCAATCTGTTCTTCATGTTCCACACCGATTTTTTCTCGGATTTCCTCAAAGTCCACAGGGCAGTTGAACCAAGCACCAGAATATTCTTCGTCACCCTCACGATACGGTTTTGTATTATTTAACAAGTAAACTCGCATTTCCTGCATGGTCTGTCACTTCCTTTCATCATATCCAGTATTCCCATTATAACAGCATAATCTACACCAAACACATAATGAGAAAACTTTTCTAACTGTTCTTTAGGATATTGAAGAGGTATCTGTCGTTTGATTTCTTCCCATACCTCACGCTTGCGGTAAGGCAGGTCGGAAACATCATTACAGCCGATATAATCTTTCATATCCTCAAAAATATCTGTTTTCATGTTGTCCTCCAATCTAAAAATTTTGTATAAAAAAAGCAGCAAACCTATTATGATTTACTGCTAATTCATTTTAATAAAATTTTTGCCTTAATTCATCATCATTGTTAATTCTCTGAATAACCCACGGTTGCAAAAAGAATTGAATTTGAGGGTCTAACATATCTACCAAATGAGTTTGTCCTGCTGGTGTAATAATTTGCAGGTGTTGTAACTCAATTACCAATCCATTATTATAAGGAAGTGGCAATGTATGTGTTGGTTCATTGATAAACTCCCGAATCACAATAACTTGTTCTGGTGTCATTCTTTTAAGATATTTTGTTTGTGCTTCAACCAATTTTTTTGATGAATGCTTATCATAAAAGTAATGATATATTTTACTAACTATAAGAACTATTAGTATAGCAGTTGAAACGACAAAAATAATACCTATTGTAAATCCATATTTATCACGAAACTCTGTCATATATAGCCTTTTAGCCAACTGGTCTGGCAATAGTAATAATGCTCCGCTTGCAATAGACAAAGCTCCTAGAATATTAGGCGGTAATTTTAAGAAATCAATAAAATCTTTCATAATCATTCCTCCGCAATTCATTAAATTACAACAAATTATAACATCTTGCGGAGGATATAACAATATGATTACGCCCCGATAATCTTATTGAATAACTGTAACAGTACGTCTTTCACGCCAGCGGCATTGAATACCAGACCGACAGCGATTAAGGCAATCACCAGAAAGCCAATAAGTTTGGAAAACTCACGCTTGAAACCGAGATACACCCCGATAACAGCGATTGCCATAAGCACAAGTGACTGTGCATTGGATAAAAACCAGTTGTATAAGTTCTGTCCGAAATTCATTATTTCTCACCTCTTTTCCATGTTTCCATATCTCTGTCAAACTGGCTGCCAGCCCGTACCAGACACATTGTAACCACTCCGATACCTGAACCAAGAGATACTAAAAATAAATCAAATAAGATATGTTTCATGTTGTCATTCCTCCTTGTTGATGATTTCCTCTGTAGAAGTTGTCTGCTGTTCAATCAGTTTCTTGTGACGCTCCGTGAGCTTCGCATGGTCTAAAATATCTTTGAGATAGGTCGTACCGTTGGTACTGTCTATCTGCTGCAAGACTTTCCATGTGGGAGCGACCTGTCTGCTTATCCAGTTCAGCGTCCTTGTGAGCGTGTACGGTTCTGGTTTGGTCGTCAGTTTCAGACGCCCACGATCAGAACCGATAAAGTATGCCCATTTCTCATTGGTTTTCCATTCGCTGCGTCGTTTCTCCACCTCCTTGTCAGCGAATCGGATATAACGGTTGATAATATCAAAAGCGGTACGCTCTGCGTCATGGTAGGTCAGCAGGTCACGCACCGCATAATAGGCTCGCTCATTTTTCAATCTTATTTCAAAACGGTTCTTGATTTTCGTATCCTCAATGGCTATGTCATACTTTGCGTACTGTTCATAGTCCTTTTCGTAGATACAGAAATAAACCTCTGATTTGAGCGAACCGATATACAATGTATTTCCCATACCGTATTTATCCTGTTCATTGCTTCTCACCAGCTCACCGCTGCGGTAGCTCTTGAAGCTGCGGAATACGGAAATACATTCCTCATGGTTACATTTCTCTGTCAGCTCTGGAATGTCTAAGATTCCTGCCATATCATTGATGGCAAGGTCAAGACGTTTCATCACACCTCCCTCTATCAGAGCGTCCATGAGAAAGTCATACCAGCTCCTATGCTGTGCTAAAAGGTAGCTCTCCATCTGGCGGCAGCCTTTCCCTTTCAGCTCTAGCAATGTGCCTTTTTCTTTATCGGGCGAAGTCAGCACGAACACATCACCCAAGACATAATGTTTCGCATAGGAGTAGAACCCGAAATCCTCATGTATCATCACATCAAGCCTTAATTTGAGAATATCCTCAACCACGTGCTTAACGTCCTGTGTGGGAAATCGGATTCTGACGTAATCGAAGACCATTTCCAGCGGATTGTCTGGATTCAGCTTTTCCAGAGCGTCCGTGAATTTCCCCTTGATTTCTTCTGTCAAGGCTACTTTTCCAGATTCAATCCTGCTGACATACTCACGACTGACACCAGCCATGACCGCAAGACGATTCTGGGAAACGCCGTACTGCGTCCGTTTTTCCTTAAAATCATTTATCCAGTCGGTATCATTCAGTTTCAATCCCTCCAATCGAAAAAGGAATGTGACAGTTACCGATTTTGTCACACTCCCTTGAATGTTTGAAAAGTCCTCTGTTTTCAAGGATTTTTCGATATGTAATTGACTGTTTCCAGATAATTTGTGCCCCCCTGTTAGATAACGGGGGCAGATGGTTGGGGCGGCTCACGCCACCCCAACACAGGCTAGTCCGTACCTGCGGCTTTCGCGCTGCACGCCGCCTGTCCGTCCTGCCTGTTTTGTGATAATCTCCCTATCTCTTTTAGGAAGTCGTGTCCTTTGGGTACAAGGGGAGTGTAAAACTCAGATATGACACTGTTTCCTGTATCAACGTAGCCACGCCCTTTGATCTGTTTCAGAAAAAAGTCCTTGTCTACTTCACCGAACATCATACTGTAACCAAGTTCCGACATACGCCCCAATGCCACACGGAAATTGAACTGGTCACGGATTCCATCACCGAGATACTTTGCGTCTGGTCGCTGACAGGCGAGAATCAGAAAATATCCTGCCTGTCGTCCAAGCATGACTATCTGTTTGAGCTTATTCAGCACAGCGGCATTTTCCTTTGTTGTCAGCATTTCCATGAACGCCACATATTCATCAAAGATAAGAAAATACGGAGCAAGACCGAGATAGGCATAGTTTTCACCTGTCCTGTAGCTTTCCATGAGCTTCATAGCTTCACTTCTTGCCATCATACCATCATAAAATCTATCAATACAGGCGGTTATATCTTCTTTCTTGTACCAGACTTCCGGCATGACAACGGACAAATCCGCAAGGTCGGCGTTCTTTGGGTCTAAAATATACATGACCGCATTGCTGCGGAGCAGAGCTTCAATGATAGTAAGGATAAAGTAAGTTTTACCGCCGCCAGTGCCGCCAGCAATCAGCATATGGGGGAGCTTGTCATACTCCCACCAGACATTTTTCATTAGACGCAAGCTGCCATGTTCAGCCTGTACCTCATTGATAGTGATTCTGTTCGCAATCGTATCATAGAGCAGCACATATTCCACATAGCTGTCTTTCAGCTCTTTGGAAACCAGCTCACAGTACAAGCCTGTTTCCAGTTTCTTTTCCAAGTGTAAAAGCTGCTCTTGATATTTCCCCAATGTGATTTCTGTACGGATATATAAAAGTCCATGCTCCATACGGTAATACACTTTAGGAAAATAGGTGATTTTCTCTTTTTTAGTAGTGGCTGGCAAATCCTTGAAAAAGCCGCTGTCCTGTGTGGATTCTGATTCATACCAGCCATTTTCCAGCAGCATACGAGCCAGCTTTTGACGGTGAAAGAGCTGCTTCACTCTGTCATACTGGAATCTGCGATAGAAAAGGGCAACCAGCACACAGACCAGAGCCGCCACAACAATAGTCACTATCCTATATGGTGTGACTACTAAATGGACGTTGCCATCTTGCAGAAAGCTGACCGATTTCCAGTCCGTAGTGAGGATTGACTTTAGGTTCAGCAGCATAATCACCGCAAGGAACAGCAGGAACAGTGAACCAGCCGAGAAACGAAAAACCAATGATTTGTCACTGACTCGAATATGTTTTCCTTTATATTTCAGTAAATTCATAAACATTCCTTTGGATATAGAAAAAGCAGTAAATTCTGTAGAATCTACTGCTCTATAACTATGCTTCACGATATTTGATAGCGTTTTTATTTGCTAATTTGATTGTAAATGGCTTAAATTGAAAATCCAAGTGTCCAATCATTACAATATTATACATTACTTCTTCATTTACTAAATCTCGCATATTACCTCGATATAAACTTGTTCTGAATTTCCATTCGCCTTTTTTATTTTGGGTATATATTTGTAGCAGGTAATATTTATAAGTCTTTTTTGGGTCATCGCTATTTTTTTCTTTTTCTATAACTTTTAATTTTACTTTGCCATAGAATACGCAAAAATCTTCACCATCTGATTCGTCAATCCAGCCATTAAGTCTTTTTCGTTGCAATGCTCTTAAAACAGTTTCGCAATCTTTTCGTTCTGGGATAAGCATAGGATTCTTTCTTTTTTTCGTTAAATCCTCATTATCATTACTGGTTGTCTTTTTCGTATTATGTTTTCGGCATAACATATTCATAATTGAATTTAACTTATCTTGTATTTCCTCATAATTTAAAGAATCTACATATTTTTTGACTGTCTTTTTGGAAGCATATTCATAGTTATATGAACAGCCATCTTTATGATTTGAGCTTTTAATTCTTCTTAAATGAGCACGACGTTTAGAAGTTTTATGAACAAAACTCAATTCTGCTTGTTTACATTCTGGACAAAACATATCTTTATCAAATGGTGTAGTATCCCCATCATGGGACTCTGCATAATCAGCTACAATATCAATATCCAAAATATCATCTTTATTTTTAGAATAAAATTCTTCAAAACTTTTTGCTTTTTTACTCATATAATCACCCACTTTCTATAAATGATTATATCAGATAATTTTTATCTATACTATTTATTTTTTGGTAGTATATTATTAGTTGCCATTTGATTTATTTTACCCTTTAACACAATATCATCTGCCTTGATATACCAGTCAACGTCTGCACCTTGAAATGTAGCGGTTGCCACCGTATCAGCCACAGGATTGATGATTTCCACCTCTGCGTTGTAGTCAAATTCCTTTAACGGAACAGAAGCCGGAATACTTACCTGTATCATGCGCCCCTGTTCTTTACATTTCAAATCGTAAGTGCGTTCCTTGATTTCTTCAGAAACCGTACCGTCCTCATTCTGGATATGTACCTCTCGTCTTAATGCGGAGAATTTCAATACTCCGAAAGTTCTTTCCTTGTCAATAATGATTCCGTTTGCTAATCTCATAATGTTTTTACCTCCTTATGCTTTCACCATATCGTCAGCCGATAAGATATAATTTGTGAATCCTCTTGTACCGATTTTGTAACCCTCTGCGGTGATTTTGGGATTGATAAGTTTCACTTTTTCCTCTGATTCAAAGTTCTTCTCACCAGCAGAAGCAGGCAGCACCACGATAATATCATCTGCCCTCTGTACGTCCGAATAAAGGTTGAAGCTGCGGGAAACGACCGTCATACGTCCGTTGATCCTACGCTGTTCCACCTTATTCTCACCTGCAAATTCCAAATTCCCGAATGTTCTTTCCATGTTAGGGATAACGTGTTTTAATTCCATAAATGTATTTACCTCTTTTCTTTCTATATTTTTAATGATTGATAGTGTCATTCTGCTGTCTGGATAGTATCTGTCTGCCTGTGAATCATCAAGGGCAAGCGTTGTGCTTGAAGCACCCTTGACAATCCCCATTCAGAAAGATAAATGATAATCAAGCAGAATTTGGTTAAGCTGTCAGTTACAGACTGACTTCTTTATGGTGGGCGGCGAACGGGAAGTTTTCATATACTGTGACCTCCCGTATTATTTAACTTTCTTTACTTTGCGAAATCTCTTATATCCTGCAAAAATAAGACCAGCAGCGGAAATCCCCATCATAGCGAACAATGCGGCAAATGGTGTATTGTCACCTGTCTTTGGTGAATTGCCTGTTCTTGTTGGTGTGCTGGGTTCTTCTGATGTGGCAGGGGATTCTGGTTTTTCTTTGACTGTCACCGTCTGCCCCTTATCCTTGATGTCCTTATGTTCAGCTACTTTGATAGGCTCGTCTGGATTTGTCAAGTCATATAATTCCTCAAATGTGACAAGCTCTTTTCCTACAAGCTCACTGGCATTGAATGTAAATGCAATCTGAACTTCCATCTTCGTATCGGTAGCGGTGAAAGTAAGTTCATTTTCCACACGCTTACCATTAACGATAAGCTCTGCATTTTCAGATTTCACCATTTCCCAGCCTTTGAGCTGATATTTCACACCTTTTTCAAGTCCGTCTAAAGTGACGGTATCAACGATAGTCACATCTTTACCAGCTTCGATTGTCTTTTTCCCTGTTGCCTTGTCGGTAGCGGTTGTATGCATGGTAATGATACGCTCTGTGATTGTCACAGTCTGTCCGTCGTCCTCAATGTCCTTATGTTCTGCTACCTTTGTAGGCTCGTCTGGATTGGATAAATCGTACAATTCCTCAAATGTCACAAGCTCCTTGCCTGCAAGCTCGCTGGCATTGAATGTAAATGTAATCTGAACTTCCATCTTCGTGTCCGTAGCGGTGAAAGCAAGGTCATTTTCCACACGCTCACCACCCACAAGAAGCTCTGCATTTTCAGATTTCACCATTTCCCAACCTTTAAGCTGATATTTTGTTCCTTTTTCCAAGCCATCTAAAGTGACCGTATCAATGACAGTCACCTCTTTACCAGCAACAATCATCTTTTCACCTGTTGCCTTGTCGGTAGCTGTGGTATGAATGGTGATGATTCTTTCCTCGATTCTCACAGTCTGCCCGTCGTCCTCAATATCCTTATGTTCTGCCACCTTGATAGGCTCGTCTGGATTGGATAAATCGTACAATTCCTCAAAAGTTACAAGATCTTTACCACCAAGAGCAGAAGCATTGAATGTATAAGAAACCTCAACTTCCATCTCTGATTTTTTTGCAGTGAAAGTGTAATCACTTTCCACAGGCTCACCATCAATAAGAAGCTGTGCGTTTTCAGACTTCACCATCTGCCAGCCTTTTAGTTGATACTTCGTACCTTTTGTAAGTCCGTCTAAAGTGACGGTATCAACGATAGTCACGCTTTTACCAGCGACAATTGATTTTTCGCCTGTTGCCTTATCAGCAGCGGTAGTATGGATAGAGATTTCTGGTTCATAATCATCTGTCAATGTACCCAAATGAATGACAGTCTTATTTCTTGAAACTATCACATCAAAAGCAGGAATCAGTGTCATTCCTTTGTTGGAATCACAGCGTAATTCCTCGATTGTATAGGTATCGTAGAGCAACGCACCTTTGCTGTCGTCTGGTGTGGAAGTACCGAACCAGATACCGTCCTCACTGTTTTCGCCAGCGTTGGTGTTCTGTGTATGAGATACCCAGTCAGCAGCGGTAGAGAACTGACCGTTTG
>ERZ773228.499-NODE-499-length-47464-cov-9.588095_pt1 | contig 47464 bp, 63 predicted proteins | sample MGYA00580524_ERZ773228 | MGnify/ENA primary metagenome ERZ773228 (study PRJEB29015, sample SAMEA2737768) | human gut metagenome | biome: human gut; feature: human-associated habitat; material: faeces | place: China | collected 2012 ... | reverse complement strand
GTCATCGGGCATTATCTGAACATAAAACACTATCAATAAGTTGGAGTCATTACCGAATCGTTTATTCAAGCATCTTGGGACTCAAGTTCTTGAAACTCATCATTTGGTATGAAAGCGATGTCTATTTGTACCCCGGTGACAGGATATATCCGACAAAAAATGGCGTCTTCATAAATGGTGTTTTCAAGCCTATATCGATATACAACATATCACCTTACAACGAAATTTTGTGGAGTGAAATTAAAAACAAGATGGCCTGCCCATACAATCGAAACCAGCACGAGGAGATATGCACTTACGCGGTGCATTGCAACGCGCGGAAATGCCCGCATGGGTTTGCCACCAACCCACTGATTGTCAGCACAGGTAAATCCAGACATTAGCGAAAATCGGAAATATTGAGATCAAGATAATTAATATTTCTGCTGCACCGCCTTTGTCCGGATAAATCTCCGTGACTACAGCCCAAATGCTCCTGTGGGGACATTTGGGCTGTAGTCACGCCTGGCAACTCTGGCTTCTTGTATCAAATTAATTTTTATTGTGCAATTTTAAGCAAGCCATCCGGAAGGCTAAAATAAAAATTGCTAATTAACCCTGCCCGTGCATTAATGGTCTCGTTAGTCCGATCCAATAATAGTTGGACAAGTTGCATGACAATTCTCATAACCAGGCGCTATCGCTGATATCCCCTCCTTTTGAGTCCACACCTTAGCATTATATGTTTATTAGCTTTTATATCACTTCGGAAATGTTCAAATGGAGTCTTTATGTCATCAAAAATTTTAGGTCTGGTTAAGTGGTTTAAGGAAGATAAAGGCTTTGGTTTTATCTCCCCTGTAGATGGCAGCAAAGATGTTTTCGTGCATTTCTCTGCCCTTCAGGGAGAGAACTTCAAAACACTTTTTGAAGGTCAGAAAGTCGAATTTATCATCGTAAGCGGCGATAAAGGCCCTGCTGCTGCGAATGTAACGCTTTGCGATAAATAATATCAGCACACAGCCGCGTTGACGATGATGTTGCTTCTGGCTCGTGGACTGCACAAGCAGTCTACAATCCGATGCTAACTGCTTGTAAATCAGTAAAGTGTTATTGAGGTCAGGCGGCCGCGAAAAACATCGTCTCTTCCACTTCTTGTATGAGTATTTCTTCAGAGACGCTGAGAGGATTTAAACAAAGCGCTACAGTAGGGACAGACAAGCTGGGCCCCCTTTTGTATGCGAGTGAAACTGTGCTCTGACTCTTTAGCGCAGTTTGGACATGAACATTTGACTAAATAATTGCGACGAAGTTGCGAGTTTTTACGTCCCGACATAGGCTGCTCCTGAATGAAAAGGATTGCCACCATACACGTTAAGGCAGGATATTGCTTGCTTTTATTTCCCAAAGAGAGCAAAAAATGGAAAGGAGCCACGCTTCTGGAACATTCTTACCTTGCACAATCACAAAGAGATATAGAGTGATATATGAAAAAGGTGATCATTTTTTTTAATGCCAACCCCAGCAAAGTCATTATCGTGCTTAAGGGCATAACGTCTGTACGCCAGACATATCCGGATGGTGAAGAAATTAATCTTCAGATCATGACTGCAAGCTTTCCGTCGTTGACGGGAGATCATAATTCTATCTATGTTGCTTCAGACAGGGAACTTACCTCTCAGGAAATATCTGATGCTGCCAAACAATATTTATAATATTTTCTGTCACTAGTCCGGTTAACAACACAGCATTTATTTCACTCAGAATGAGAAAAATTACAATCCATCATTATTAATGTCTGCAAAATGCAGGCTTTTTTACGACATTGCCCTTTAAATTTAACTATTCCGCATAATCGTGCTGTTCACTTTGCTCCCTCTGTTTCCGAAGAAAGTGTATCATCAACCTTCTTCGTTCCTGTGGTGATATGGATGTCCACGCAGGGCTGAAGAAGTAAAGCCGGGTTCTTAATTGATTGATTTAGCGGTGCTATCCAATGAAAAAGCTGTTTGTGCAGTTTTATCTCCTGCTGTTTGTCTGCTTTCTGGTGATGACCATGCTGGTCGGGCTGGTCTACAAATTCACCGCAGAGCGCGCGGGCAGGCAATCCCTGGACGATCTGATGAAAAGCTCGCTCTACCTGATGCGTAGCGAGCTGCGAGAAATTCCTCCTCATGACTGGGCGCGCACGTTAAAAGAGCTGGATCTGAATCTGTCGTTTGATTTGCGTATCGAACCCATGAAGGATTTTGACTTAGCGCCGCCTGCGATGCAGCGTCTGCGCGACGGAGACATCGTCGCACTGGACGAGAAATATACCTTCATTCAGCGTATTCCGCGCAGCCATTATGTTCTGGCCGTCGGGCCAGTGCCCTATCTCTATTACCTGCACCAGATGCGCCTGCTGGATCTCGCCCTGCTGGGCTTTATTGCCATCTCGCTCGCTTTCCCTGTGTTCATCTGGATGCGACCGCACTGGCAGGACATGCTGAAACTGGAATCCGCCGCACAGCGTTTTGGGGAGGGTCATTTAACTGAACGCATACATTTCGACAGCGGTTCCAGTTTTGACCGGCTCGGTATTGCCTTCAACCAGATGGCCGATAACATCAACGCCCTGATTGCCAGCAAGAAGCAGCTGATCGATGGTATTGCGCATGAACTGCGCACTCCGCTGGTACGCCTGCGTTATCGCCTGGAAATGAGCGAGAACCTCACCGGGGCGGAATCGCAGGCGCTCAATCGGGATATTGGCCAGCTTGAAGCGCTGATTGAAGAGCTGCTGACCTATGCCCGCCTCGATCGGCCTCAGACGGAGTTGCACCTCAGTACACCGGATCTCCCCGTCTGGCTACAGACGCATATTAACGATGTGCAGAGCGTTAACCCTCAGCGAAAACTGCTGACAGCCATTACCCCCGGCGCGTACGGCGCACTGGACATGCGCCTGATGGAACGCGTGCTGGATAATCTGATGAACAACGCCATGCGCTACAGCGAAACGACGCTGCGCATAGGTTTAGATTTGCAGGGAAGCCAGGCGATTCTGTGTGTGGAAGACGATGGCCCCGGCATTGAGCCGGCGGAGCGTGAAAAAGTTTTTGAGCCGTTTGTGCGCCTCGATCCCAGCCGCGACCGGGCTACCGGCGGCTGTGGTCTGGGGCTGGCTATTGTCCGTTCTATTGCCCAGGCGATGGGCGGTTCGGTTCGCTGCGAAGCGAGCGAGCTGGGTGGGGCCCGGTTCGTCTTTAGCTGGCCGATCTATCACAATATTCCCCTTCCCGTACCTGCCTGACCTAAACCGCACGCTGGCCTGACCCGGCGTGTTATGCTATATCAGTAGTATGTTGTAACTAATTAAGGGCTGCCATGGCAACTTACGATCTCATCGAAAGGCTTAACACCACATTTCGGGAAATAGAGCAGGCGTTACTGACCCTCACGGGGCAACTTCAGGACTGCCGCCTGCTGGCCGCCCGCGTCTTTTCCCTGCCCGAGGTGGCGAAAGGCGCGGAGCACGACCCGCTGAACACCATTGAGGTGACGCAGCATATTGGCAAGGCGGCGCTGGAAATGACGTTGCAGCACTTTCGTCGCCTTTTCATCCAGCAGCAGTCCGAAAATCGCAGCAGTAAGGCCGCCGTTCGCCTGCCCGGCGTCATCTGCCTGCAAACGGATGCCGCAACGCGTGAAGGAATTGAGGCGCAGATTACGCATATCAATACGCTGAAAGCCGCGTTTGAGAAGATTGTAACCGTTGAGTCCGGGCTGGCGCCGGCTGCCCGTTTTGAATGGGTGCATCGCCAGCTTCCGGGGCTGATCACCCTGAATGCTTACCGCACGCTGACGGTACTGCGCCACCCCGCCACGCTGCGCTTCGGCTGGGCCAACAAGCACATCATTAAAAATTTCACGCGCGATGAGATCCTGGCTCAGCTGGAGAAAAGCCTGAAATCGCCGCGAACGGTCGCCCCGTGGTCGCGGGAACAGTGGATTGAACGGCTGGAGCAGGAGTACCACAGCATTGCCTCCCTGCCAGCTGATACCCGTCTTAAAATAAAGCGTCCGGTGAAGGTACAGCCTATCGCCCGCGTCTGGTACGCCGGACAACAAAAGCAGGTGCAATACGCCTGCCCGACGCCGCTGATTGCGCTCTACGATGCCGATCAGGGTGCGGTGGTGCCTGATATCGGGGAACTGCTGAATTACGATGCTGAAAACGTTCAGCATCGCTATAAACCCCAGGCGCAGCCGCTACAGCTGATTATTCCGCGGCTGCACCTGTATGTGGCGCAGTGATTATCTGAGGCTGCCCACCATCGCTTCCGGGCGGACCCAGGCATCAAACTCGGCGTCCGTCAGGTAGCCCAGCGCCAGAGCAGAGGCTTTCAGGGTAAGCCCCTCTTTGTGCGCTTTTTTAGCGATTTCGGCCGCTTTGTCATAACCAATATGGGTGTTCAGCGCCGTTACCAGCATCAGAGACTCATTCAGCAGCTGGCTGATTCGCTCGCGATTAGGCTCAATGCCCACCGAGCAGTGCTCGTTAAAGCTCTCCATGCCATCGGCCAGCAGACGAATCGATTGCAGTACGTTGTGGATCACCATCGGACGATAGACGTTAAGCTCGAAGTTACCCGACGCGCCGCCCATGTTAACCGCCACGTCATTACCCATCACCTGACAGCACAGCATGGTCATGGCTTCGCACTGGGTCGGGTTCACTTTACCCGGCATAATGGAGCTGCCCGGCTCGTTTTCCGGAATGCTGATTTCGCCGATGCCGCAGCGCGGGCCGGAGGCCAGCCAGCGCACGTCGTTGGCAATTTTCATCAGCGAGGCCGCCAGCCCTTTCAGCGCGCCATGGGTATGCACCAGCGCATCACAGGTCGCCAGCGCTTCGAATTTATTCGGAGCGGTAACAAACGGCTGCCCGGTGATCTTCGCCAGCTCTTCGGCCACGCGCACCGCGTACTCGGGATGGGTGTTTAAGCCAGTGCCCACCGCCGTCCCGCCGAGCGCCAGCTCCGCCAGATGCGGCAGGCTGTTGTCGATATGCTTAAGATTGTGCTCCAGCATTGCCACCCAGCCGGAGATCTCCTGACCAAGCGTCAGCGGCGTGGCGTCCTGAAGGTGCGTACGACCAATTTTAACGATGTCGCGGAAGGCCTGCGCTTTCTCGTTAAGCGTAGATTTAAGCACGTTGAGCTGCGGGATAAGCTGCTCGCGGATTGCGATGACGGCCGCCACGTGCATGGCCGTCGGGAACACGTCGTTGGAACTCTGGCTTTTGTTCACGTCATCGTTCGGGTGGACCTTGCGCTCCATGCCGCGCACGCCGCCAAGAAGCTCGCTTGCGCGGTTCGCCAGCACCTCGTTCATGTTCATGTTGCTCTGGGTGCCTGAGCCGGTCTGCCAGATGGCAAGGGGGAATTCGTCGGGATGTTTGCCCGCCAGCACTTCGTCGGCGGCATTGATGATGGCGGTGGCTTTATCGGCATCCAGCAGGCCCAGATCCTGATTGACTTTGGCGGCAGCGCGTTTGGTCAACGCCAGCGCCTGGATTAGCGAGACGGGCATTTTCTCTGTCGAAATGCGGAAATGCTCTAGCGAACGCTGGGTTTGTGCGCCCCATAGCTTGTCGGCCGGGACGTCGATGGCGCCCATGGAGTCTTTCTCGCGGCGATGCATTGTCATTACTTACTCCTTGATAACAAAGATGGGATTGCTCACATGCTTAAGAGATAAGTATTGATGACTTCTGAGAAACGTTATGGCGCTTTGTGCGCTCTTTTTGATGTCGGGTGGCGGCTGCGCCTTACCCGACCTACGAGAATGCAGGCCGGGTAAGCGTCAGCGCCACCCGGCAATTTACAGAATTACTTCACACACGCCGAACACTGGGAAGACTGGATCTGTTTGAAGAAGTCGTTACCTTTGTCATCCACGAGGATGAACGCCGGGAAGTCTTCCACTTCAATTTTCCAGATCGCTTCCATACCCAGTTCCGGGTACTCCACGCACTCCAGGCTCTTGATACTGCCCTGCGCCAGCACCGCTGCCGGGCCACCGATGCTACCGAGGTAGAAGCCGCCGTGCTTGTGGCACGCGTCCGTCACCTGCTGGCTGCGGTTGCCTTTCGCCAGCATGATCATGCTGCCGCCGTTGGCCTGCAACTGGTCGACGTAGGAGTCCATACGGCCCGCCGTGGTTGGGCCTAACGAGCCGGAAGCATATCCATCAGGCGTTTTTGCCGGGCCTGCGTAGTAGATCGGGTGATCTTTAATGTACTGCGGCAGCCCTTCGCCGTTGTCCAGGCGCTCTTTCAGCTTCGCATGGGCGATGTCGCGACCCACGATAATCGTCCCGTTCAGGGAAAGGCGCGTTGAAACCGGATACTGCGAAAGCTGCGCGAGGATCTCTTTCATCGGACGATTCAGGTCCACGCGAACCGCTTCCCCCTCGCCCGCTTTACGCAGTTCTTCAGGAATATATTTGCCCGGGTTGTTCTCCAGCTTCTCGATCCAGATGCCGTCGCGGTTGATCTTCGCCTTGATGTTACGGTCCGCTGAACAGGAAACGCCCATCCCCACCGGACAGGAAGCACCGTGGCGCGGCAGGCGGATCACGCGAATGTCATGCGCGAAGTATTTGCCGCCAAACTGCGCGCCCAGGCCCAGATTCTGCGCTTCGGCCAGCAGTTCCTGCTCAAGCTGCACGTCCCGGAACGCCTGACCATGTTCGTTACCTTCCGTTGGCAGGCCATCGTAGTATTTGGTTGAGGCCAGCTTAACGGTTTTCAGGGTGCTTTCGGCAGACGTACCGCCAATCACAAACGCGATATGGTACGGCGGGCAGGCCGCGGTGCCGAGGGTGCGCATCTTCTCGACCAGATAATTCTTCAGCTTGCCCGGGGTAAGCAGCGCTTTGGTTTCCTGGTAAAGATAGGTTTTGTTGGCTGAACCGCCGCCTTTGGCGATGCAGAGGAATTTGTACTCGTCACCGTCGACGCTGTAGAGGTCAATCTGCGCAGGCAGGTTGGTGCCGGTGTTCACCTCTTTGTACATATCCAGCGCCGCGTTTTGCGAATAGCGCAGGTTGTCTTCGGTGTAGGTATTGTAAACGCCGCGCGCCAGCGCCGCTTCGTCACCGCCGCCGGTCCAGACGCGCTGGCCTTTTTTACCGGTGATAATCGCCGTGCCGGTGTCCTGGCAGGTCGGCAGAATGCCTTTCGCCGCGATATCAGAGTTACGCAGGAATTGCAGGGCAACGTACTTATCGTTCTCACTGGCTTCCGGGTCGCTCAGGATATCAGCAACCTGCTGCTGATGCGCCGGACGGAGCATAAAGGAAGCATCATGGAAGGCTTGCTGCGCCAGCAACGTCAGCGCCTGCGGGTCAACTTTGAGGATTTCCTGCCCTTCAAACTCAGAGACAGAAACGTAATCGCGGGTTAACAGGTAATACTCGGTCTGATCCTGACTGAGGGGGAAAGGATCCTGATAATGGAAGGGTTTATTCGACATTGTTCTCTCACTTACTGCTTCGGTCTGTTTATTCAGGGCAGATGTTCCGCTGCCCGGCTTAAAAGCGAGTCAGCTTATCCTACACAATTTTTTAACAAAAACTGAGACTAGTACGACTTTTTACATCCGCAGGTTACTTCCATTCGGTTTATTGCTTTAATACGCGGAGTTAATTCCACATATGAATCAGGGCTTGATAATGCAAAAACTCATCAACTCAGTGCAAAACTACGCCTGGGGAAGTAAAACTGCGTTAACGGATCTCTACGGTATCGCCAACCCGGACAACCTGCCGATGGCAGAGCTGTGGATGGGCGCGCATCCGAAGAGCAGCTCAAAAATTGAAGATGCCAGCGGCCAGGTTCGCAGCCTGCGTGACGTCATCGACGCCGACAAAGCCGCACTGCTCGGCGATAAAGTGGCGAATCGTTTTGGTGAGCTGCCGTTTCTGTTCAAGGTATTGTGCGCCGACCAGCCGCTCTCCATTCAGGTTCACCCGAACAAAAAAGCCTCTGAGCTGGGCTTTGCCAAAGAAAATGCCGCCGGTATTCCGTTAGACGCCGCAGAGCGTAACTACAAAGATCCTAACCACAAGCCGGAACTGGTTTTCGCCCTTACCCCTTTCCTGGCGATGAATGCCTTCCGCGAGTTTTCCGAGATCATCTCCCTGCTGCAACCGGTCGCCGGGGCTCACAACGCGATCGCCCATTTCCTGGAAAACCCGAACGCAGAAGCCTTGAGCGAGCTGTTTGCCAGCCTGCTGAATATGCAGGGCGAGGAAAAATCCCACGCGCTGGCGGTGCTGAAAGCCGCGCTGAACAGCCAGCAGGGTGAGCCATGGGACACCATTCGCGTAATTTCCACGTTTTATCCGGACGACAGCGGTCTCTTCTCTCCGCTGCTGCTGAACGTGGTGAAGCTCAACCCGGGCGAAGCGATGTTCCTGTTCGCTGAAACCCCGCACGCCTACCTGAACGGCGTGGCGCTGGAGGTGATGGCTAACTCCGATAACGTACTGCGCGCTGGCCTGACGCCAAAATACATCGACATCCCTGAGCTGGTTGCCAACGTGAAGTTCGTGGCGAAACCTGCTGCGGAGCTGCTTACGCAGCCGGTGAAAAACGGCGCAGAGCTAGACTTCCCGATTCCGGTTGACGATTTTGCCTTCTCGCTGCACGACCTCAGCGCAGACGAAACCGCCATTGCACAGGAGAGCGCAGCGATCCTGTTCTGTGTAGAAGGCGAAGCGACATTGCATAAAGATAGCGAGCGTCTGGTGCTTAAACCGGGTGAATCCGCCTTTGTCGCGGCCAACGAGTCGCCTGTCCGGGTGAGCGGTACCGGTCGCCTGGCGCGTGTTTTTAATAAGCTTTAGGGACTTACTGAATTTTTTAACAACTCTTGCTAAGCTAGTAACAGGCGTTGTAACACCAGGCGGTTTTAACCGCCTGGTTTCATTTTAGGGATAATCGCAATGAAAAAATCGGTCGTAGCGGTAGGAGTGATTGTTGCTTTAGGAGTGATCTGGACGGGTGCTTCCTGGTATACCGGGAAACAGCTGGAAAGCCGTCTGGCAGAGATGATGACGCAGGCAAACAGCGAGATTAAGCGCAGCGCGCCTGAAGCAGGTCTGGAGCTAAGCTACCAGAACTACCAGCGTGGCGTGTTTACCAGCCATATGCAGGTGGTGGTGAAGCCGGTTGCGGGTAATCAGAACGCCTGGCTGAAACCGGGCCAGAGCGTGGTGCTGGATGAAGTGGTCAGCCACGGTCCGTTCCCGCTGGCGCAGTTGAAGAAATTTAACCTGATCCCCTCCATGGCTTCCGCCAGAACCGTACTGGTCAATAATGAGGTGACGAAGCCGCTGTTCGATATGGCGAAAAACACGTCGCCGTTTGAGATCAATACCCGCATCAGCTATGCCGGTGATACGCATTCGGACATCGACCTGAAAGCGCTGAATTACGAACAAGGCACTGACAAAGTCGCCTTCAGCGGCGGCAATTTCCAGCTTGATGCCGATCGTGACGGCAAGACTGTCTCCCTGACCGGTGATGCCGCAAGCGGCCTGGTGAATTCAGTCAATGAATATAACCAGAAAGTCCAGCTTACCTTCAACAACCTCAAAGCCAGCGGCAACAGCCGTATGACCGATTTTGATGAGCGTATCGGCGACCAGAAGCTGAGCCTCGATAAGATCGCCATTGCGATTGAAGGCAAAGAGATGGCGGTGCTGGAAGGCATGGATCTGGACGGCAAGTCCGACGTGTCCAAAGACGGTAAAAGCATCAACACCCAGCTGGATTACAGCCTGAAAAGCCTGAAGGTACAAAATCAGGATCTCGGTACCGGTAAGCTGTCTCTGAAAATCGGCAACATTGACGGCCAGGCGTGGCACGAATTTAGTCAGAAATACAGCAAAGAGAGCCAGGCTCTGCTGACCGATGCCGCCCTGCAACAGAACCCGCAGGCGTACCAGCAGCAGGCGATGACGGTGCTGTTTAATAACCTGCCGATCCTGCTGAAGGGCGAGCCGGTGATTACCGTTGCGCCACTGAGCTGGAAAAACGGCAAAGGCGAAACCAACTTCAACCTGTCGCTGTTCCTGAAGGATCCGGCCGCTGCGACCGGCGAACCGCAGACCCTGGCGCAGGAAGTTGACCGCAGCGTGAAATCGCTCGACAGCAAGCTGACCATCCCGATGGATATGGCGACCGAGTTCATGACGCAGATTGCGAAACTTGAAGGGTATGGTGAAGAAGATGCAGGGAAACTGGCAAACCAACAGGTGAAAGGCCTGGCGGCGATGGGCCAGATGTTCCGCATCACGAAGGTGGAAGACAACACCATTTCCACCAGCCTGCAATATGCTAATGGCCAGGTGACGCTCAACGGCGACAAAATGCCGCTGGAAGAGTTTGTCGGTATGTTTGGTATGCCGACGCTGGGCATTCCGGCACCGGCTGAACCGGCAGCGCCGCCGGCAGTACCGCAGCAGTAAACGAAAACCCCCTCGCATGAGGGGTTTTTTATTGCCGGGTGGCGCTGACGCTTACCCGGCCTCCGATCCTGAGTCGTTGCAGGCCCGTGCAAGCAAAGCGTTTACTTCACCGTCACTAACCGCGCAGCCACAATCTGATGCCCGGCCTGCACGTCCGTATTTTCAATGCGCTGCATGATCCTGTCTGCCAGGGTGTACCCCATCTCACGAGCCGGCGTCGTCGCCCAGACGATGGGGAGATCGTCTAACGCATTTTCACCGACATCCGCAAATGCCCCCAGCGCCACCTGATGGCCGAAGAACGTTTCTACCCCGCCCTCACCGCTCTGGCGTCCGGCGCGGATCAAACCGAACCACGCCCCCATCGCAATGACGTCGTTATAGCAAATCACCGCGCTGATCGTCGGGCTGTTGCGAAGCAGCGTGCCGATGGCTTCCGCGGCTTTTTTCTGGCTGGATTCACACTCCACCACCCATTCGCTGTGAAACGGCAGGCCGTATTTGATGAGCGTGGAGCAGTAACCGCCCACCCGCTCGGCACGCGTCAGGGACGAGCTTTTACCGCCGAGCCAGGCGATGCGCTGATGGCCGCGATGAATAAGATGCTCGGTCAGCATTTGCGCGGCCTGCATGTTATCTGGCCGAAGGGTATCGGCTTCGTCGAGATAGCTGGCGCGCGACGCAAACACCAGCGGTACGCCTTTCTGCGCCGCGCGCTCACACAATTCACTGCCCACGCCAGACGCGCCGGCCACGATCACCCCATCCACCCCTTGCGTCAGCAGCATATCCAGCCTGGAGAGCAGCTGCTCCGGTTCGCGCCCACCGTGGAGCAGGAAAACCATTCGCCCCTGCGCTTCAAGCGCCTCGGTAAGCCCGGCGGTCAATTCTGCATAAAACGGCGACGTGAGGTCGCGAACGATCAGCCCTATCACCCCGCTTTGCCCACCGCGCAGCGCCGACGCCTGGCGATTACGCACAAAGCCTAACTGCTCAACGGCCTCGTTGACGCGCTGACCCGTTGCAGGAGAGATGCGCCCCTTCCCGCTCAATACCAGCGAAACGGTGCTGACGGAAACCCCCGCCGCCAGCGCGACATCGTTGATGGTGATCTTTTTCGCTACAGCCATGTGGTGGCGTGACTCCTTGATAATGAGATCGCTAAAACGTTTTATCAATACGTTATCTTTATACTACCAGTAAAAGCCTGAGAATGTGATTTAGCGCGCACTAAAGTTTGATAAAACGTTTTATCTTCTCGCCCCATCGAGGTCGTTAAATCTCTTTCTACCATTTAAGGAGTCGTTTTATGACGACGAAAGCAGCACAAAAAATATCGCTGTGGGAGTTTTTCCAGCAACTGGGTAAAACCTTTATGCTGCCCGTGGCGCTTCTCTCTTTTTGCGGGATCATGCTGGGGATCGGCAGCTCGTTAAGCAGCCACGACGTCATTACCCTGATCCCTTTCCTCGGAAATCCGGTACTTCAGGCGATCTTCATCTGGAGACTATTAAGTCTTTTAACGAAGTGGCTTGATGTTGGATTGATGTGCGGTAACTTCTGCTATGTTGCCGCGATACGATTTGTCATGTGCAATGAACTAACGTCGTTTCGCGGTAACTTTATGCCCCACCCATGCCCCATCACACCACCCTGTCATCCTGCATCACGCTGTTGATGAAGAACGTCACCCGCCCCATCACCTCAACCTCTTCCGCAGCCTCCCCCTCTATCGCTTCACCATCATCACAAATCAGCGCCCTGCCCATGACCCTGGCAAACTGAGTCCGTCCGCCGCTGAGGATTAGCAGAACCTGATTCTGTACCAGTCTGGTGCACGGCTCGATAACCGCAAAGCCAGACGAGGTTTCGAGGATGCGGCTGTCCATGCCGATCCCGCAGATAATTTCCGGAGATAAACGCGGTGCTACGAAATCAGCCGCCGGTGAAGGAAATCCCATCAGTGAACCCTCCCCATGTTGCGCAGGATCCAGTAGTGATTGTCGGTACCGTCAGTCGTCTTATCCGTGAAGTCTGGCTGATAGCGCTCTATCCATGCATTGGCGTCTGTTCGGGTAAAGTGCCAGTTGAATTCCCGCAGCTTCTCGATGAAGCTGTCTGTGCTCAGATATCGATAGCCCTTAGGGTTGAGCTTAATTACCGCAACGAAGGCGGCGTGTATGTCTGCTGTGCGTGGCATGATTACCTCACAAAATAACTGTATGCATATACAGTATCGCTAAACTATACTGGGGATCAATTGTCGATTGTCATTGTGGGGGTAAGTGGTTGTCCGGATAGGATATTTTTTTTAACAGGGTATTTGAGAGCATGAAACAATAGAGGTGGAAGACCCTACAATATTTTCACCCAACTAAATTTAAAGATTTAGAGTGTAAACATCCGATAGTTTAAAAATCATTTGAATATGCAACTCAAATTCCTTGTAAGTAAACTAGACAAAAATGCGCTCAAGCAAACGCTCCTATGTGAATTTGCAAATAGCAAAATGCATTAGAATAATTTTTTGAATAAGCAATAGCACTTAAGTGGGTGGACGAAAATAACTTCCAATGTTAAGTAAACCTTTTCATATGGCGAAAGAATGGGGCCTAGGCCCCACCCCTTTAAAAAGCTGATGCCATTGGAGCACCGTCAAAATCTATACTCCAAAGCTCTATGCTCCAATAGGCGTTCTTTTCCCCTCCAGTAACACCAGACCAGTTAGCTGTGATAGTTAACCAATCACCGAGATCCTTTCTCCCAGAACCATAACTTACATCAGGGGTAGTAAAGGGAATATTCCTTACTGGCATTCCTGGTCCAAACTGATTTGCCGTGTATGTGTTTGCTATGGACTTCTGAGTCTTGGTAAAAGTCAAGGAAGGCCAGATTGTAGGCCCACCGGTTTGTGTCAAAGTGGTCATTGTGAATGTATCCGACCCGGAGGTGGTTTTATATAAAACCCCCTCCAGATACTGACTACCGAATGTTCCTCCAACTGCTTTTATAATTACCTTAGCAATAGCGCAATCAAAGTATTGGACTTTGTTGTCCTTGGTCACGCCCTTTAGCCCGTCAGGGAGGGGTAGGGTGACGGATGGGAAATTAATAGCATTCGGAGGTGCTGCATCAGTCCCAAGAGATTCAGGGTACATCTGCCTCACTACGGATGCCGAACCAAATTGAGCACCACGTCGGAATGGGGTTGCTTTTCTTAAATTAACAGGCCTCAGTGTTATCATTTGGATATATTGATCTGCCGTAGATGTTCCATCCAATTTATTGAATATAGAAACTGTTTTCCAACCTTTCCCATAAATAGTTCCAATGAATTTAGGCTGACCATCTCTATTGCCATCTTTATTGTTTAAAGAAGACGAGATAAAAGATGACTTCATTCCCTGAGATCGCTCATTATTAATATTTTGTGAAAATGAATAGTATTCTAATGAGGCTGGGGAATACCAGTTATTTGCAATACAAGTCAACCCTCCATCTGACCATGCACCAATCACATCTATCTCTAGCGCCTCACAGTCTTGATAAAAATGATAAGACATCACACAGCGCTGCCCGGCAGGAAGGACTCCAACAATTCCAACATTGGTATATGCCGCAGCGCTATAGGAAGTGGCAACATTATTCTCAGGATTGCAATAACCAATGTGATTGCTTTGAGAGCCTGGCCACATCTGCACTTCACTTCTGACGGGTTCATATGTTTCTAACAGCCCACCAGCGCCACACATTGAAGTAAGCGACTCACCAAGTTTAGCGTAACCAACACTATTGAAATGAGTATTGTCAGACTGAACAGTACCAAACAATCTATTATACTGAACCTCATGCGCATCAAAATGAACGCAACCATAAATCTTCGCCATATTTTTAACTTGCTGCGCCCAAATCTGATAAAGCGGGCTCCCTGCGCCTTGACCTCCAGCCGCACATGTTAATACAACCACCCCTATATTCCAGTTGATTAACCTTCGAATTAATTTCTCCATATACTCCATATAGGATTCATGCGTTGCGCCATCAACTCCGTTAGAATCGTTGATGCCATACATAATAAAAGCCAAGTCGCAGGATGGGTTACTTTGCCAGTTTGGATTCTCATAGGCTTGTTTTGCCGTATAGCCTGAAATGGCTCTATAGGTCGGAACCACCGCCACTCCGCACTGTTCAGACATAAAATCTACGTATCTCTTGGGATATGTCATAGTTGCATGTCTAGCCCAGTCCCCATTATCTGCTGGAACGCTATCAGTGGTTGTCATATCATATCCAGCGGTTATTGAATCTCCTTGAAATAAAACTTTAATTGATTGTCGTGTTTTGATTTTGTAATTCACCGCAGCCAATTTAGCGATGTTTTTAGACCTGAATTCGGAAGAGTCATTCGCTAAAAGAAATTCCTGAACGTTTCTAGTGCTTCCATCCGCATTAGTTGCACCAATCATCTCCGCACCTGTTGGATTCGCTAAATCCTTTCGTAGCACGTCAGCAATATCCACTGGTTGCCACTTACCAGCTCCGGTGCCTCCAGCAGAAGCCGGAGTGGATTCTGGTGGTACTGTTTTAGGGAGTGAGGTAAGGTCATCCCATCGATACCAAACGTTCGTAGATGTGTCCTGAAGCAGATCGCCAGGATTCTCAACCACCCCGCCACCTTGGAAAGATCCTTTAAGGTTCCATCCCAGGGAGTAAATCTGCTTAAGCACCAACTGCTTCAAACCTTCGATGGTGTAATGCTCATTACCGAAGCGGTCAACGTAAGTATTGACCAGCGATGTAACGAACTCGTCAATCTTACCGGCGTTAAATTTCAGATCGCGCGGTGATTCACTTGGGACAGACAAATTGGTAGGTTGCGTAGCCATATTGATTCCATAAAAAAACCCGGCACGGCGGCCGGGTCTGGTTGATCGGGGACGGTTCTTATTGGTAGATTGCGTCGCTGTACTCCGCGACCGTCAGTGAAACCGTATTATCTGTGTTCGGTTTGATGCTGTTGACCGTCCATAGCTGACTGTCAAGTTCCTCCACAGTCGCTATGAGATAGCGCGACGGTAGCTGCACAGTGTCACCGTTCCATATGTTGAGCTGAATGTTAGGGATAGCCGCGGTGAACCCGTACTTCGTTTCGCTGCGGGCGGTGGCCGGATAGCGCAGCGTCGGGTTACCCAGGCTGTCTGTCACCAGCACATACATCGAACCAGTAAACGTGATCGGCTCGCTGGTATCGAAGTCATTCCCGGCGCGGCCGGTGATGTAACCCTGCTGCTGGTTGCTGTCGTAGATGTCAGGCATCTGAATGACGCTGCCAACCTGGATAATTCCGTCCTCAAACACTTTGGCATTCATCTTCACGCGCGAGTAGATCAGGCGTTTGGTTTCGCGTAATGCGCGCTCCCGGGCCTGATACTCGTTACGGAAGCCGACTATCTCCAGCTTGTTCGGGTTCTCCGCTTCCTGCTCGACGATGGCGCCGTTCAGCACGCGGTAGTTGATGTACGTCTTGTTGTTCGTGGTCGGGTGAACGTAGGAAACCTGCACACCGTCATAACCACCAGGCAACGTGGCTTCGTACGTCATTTTGTACTCGTCCGTCTTCATGTTGGCCCGGTTGAATACGGCCGCCGGGTAGTCAACCTTCTGATCGCGGGTAAACGTCAGTACTCCATCATCCCAGTACGCCACAACAGACGCCGCATTGCAGATGGCCTGCACGCGGTCGCCGAGAGAGTCGTTCTCGTCGTCAAACGTGTAGTCGAAGTAGCCCAGGCGCTCGTCAGGCAGACTTTCTGCGATAGAGTACAGCCCGTACAGGTCAATGCTGCTTACCGGCTGCTCGCCCATAATCAGCCAGGTATGCGCCACCGCATCAGCGAACGAGCGCGACGGCCTCAGGGTGTAATCCACCATTTGCGTGTCGAGGTCGTATGTGATGGTGTGGCGCGTCACCAGCGCGTTGTATTTGCGCTCACGGCTCCCCAGGGCATTCTCGGTCGCCCGGACTTTTACGCGCACCAGCGTGTCGGTCGGGTGAACGACGTTTGTCCTGATGTTGATGCTGTGGATCTCTTCTACCTTGAGCAGTGACGCGTCGCCGGAGTTATCCGTGCGCTGGAAGCTGACCGCGTATTTCCCGAACCCGCCGGTCGGAGTGATCTTGTCGGTGCGATAAAACACCTCGCTCGTCGACTGGTGCGGCGTCGTCTGCCGGTACGTAAACGTCTGCTGCGTTCCCGGCACCTGGTTGTAGTCGTCGTCGATTTTCCAGATGACAACCTTCCAGTTGGTCTCTTTCTTCCCGCCGAGGCTGGACTGGGTATGCAGCCACAGCTGCGTTGACTCGACCGGGGAAAAGAACGGGCCAACCACCAGCGCCTCGTTATCGTTGAGGATGAATTTCGTTGTGTTGATCGTGGCATTCGCCGGGATGTCCTGCGGACCCTCCAGCTGGTTCATCGTGAACGTGTACCAGCGCACGGGATTCACCACCGCGCCATCGTTTGTTTCAACGGCGGATATCAGCGTGCCGGAGAATGTAGCATCGGTAGTCACGGTGCCGGAGGCCGTGCTGTACGTCACGTTGATGGTGAAAGTCACCGCGTGCGGCAGCACCAGCCCCATGAAATAGTCGAACTCAGCCTGCTTAACGATTTTCATCGCTATCTGGCCGCCGGAATACGTTCCGCTGACCACCGTGTTTGCCGTTGCTGTTTCGATAGGGAAGTCGCTGGCTTCGTTCTGCCCAGGGACCTCCTGCCCGTCGACGTCATCGAACCCGTACCCCTCAACGATCTGCGGGATTACTTCGCCAGGGTGGAAGAACTGGAATTCGGCACCGGCCAGAGAGCCCAGGCTGGATTCTGAGTAGCGCACGGACTCGTAATCGTATTTGCCGATCCCGATGCACATCCACTCTGTAACGTACTTCAGGCCGCCGTCTGTGGAAGTCTGGTGTACATATTCGAATACCGACTCCTGAATCAGATCCGGGAACGAACGAATCTGGCCATAGATATCCGGCTTGGCCTTGTAAACGCGAGCGGTATTTGTCTGACCGGTCAGGCTATTGTTGGGCGAGTCGACGGTATTACCGCCGTTGTTCGCTATAGCTGGCTTCGGCGCCAGGAACGAAAATACCTGGCCCACCACTTTAAAGATCGGGCTCAGGATGTCGTCGACAATGCCCTTTGGCTGGTCGAATATCTGGATGTGGTCCAGCTCGCTCAGTTCAAACGCCAGCTCATCATCGTCGCCCAGCTTTACGCCGTTGCGGACGATCAGCAGGTCGCGGTGAAAAGTAGCGTCATTGGCCGCCAGCCAGTCATAAAAAAGGGTGCCGTTTGGCACCCTGCAACGCAGCTTAGGCGTTCCTGGAAAATTCGATATCTCAACCAGCGCCATATTCGAAAAACTCCACTTTGGTGAATGCCCGCTGAATGACCAGCAACGAGTCCATGCGCACGCTTCCGTTCTCTCCACGCGAGTGCAGCGCCTGCCGGTTCAGTACCAGGCCAACGTGCGCCGGTTGCGCGCCGCGGTACCCGACAAATATCCCGCCCTCGACCTGATTATCGACCTGGCGCCAGAAAACAACGTCACCCTGATAGCAGGTGAAGAAGTCCGCCCCGGCTTCGTAGTCCGGTGTCTGGTGCAACTCAATGCCGAGGACGTGCCGGTAATACAGCACCACCAGCCCCCAGCAATCCACCTTTTCGAACGAACAGGCCCGGTTAGCCCACGGCACGCCGATCATCCTGCTGATAAAATCAGAGGTACTGAAGGCCAGTGTATTCCGTTGGGTCATAGAGCCTTCCGATGTTGTTGTTTAGAGGGTTGGTGACAGACAGAGTGACCGATGCGGCGTCGGCATCGATATCTACCGTCTTTACGTAAAGCTGCCAGGACTTAATCGGCACAGACACGTCTCCGCTGTCGAAGATCTGCCGGGTGGCCGTGATAGCTGTTAGCCGGGCCGCTCCCTTCCACTGCTTCATCAGCGCTTTGATGTCCGACGACAGCCGCCCTAACTTCACCGTCGCATCGATCACCGGCGTACCGCTCTGCTGGCTCTCTTCGATTTCAAAACGGGCGGGTGTGTACGTCTGGCCGCCAAGCGTCTTCGGGAAGAACTGCTTATCGACCAGGCGGACATAGCCGAAGGATGGATGGTAGAACGTGATGGTGTCGTACAGTCCGCGCGTCGGGCGCTGCTGCTTATAAGCTCTGAAGGTAGGCATCACGGCACTCTCGGTAAAGATTCCGGGTCGCGCCCGTCAGGATAACCCGTGACAACGATATCCAGCCACGAATCCCACGGTGGAGGCAGCTCAACAATTATGTCGTCAAACTCGTCGTCAGCGTTATAGAGGTGGTTCGCAATAACGGTCCCCGTCCAGGTCACCACCCCACCGTCGATACTGGTTTGGACTGGCATCTGCGTGAAGTGAAGCTCCTGCAATTGCAGGCCACTGCCGCCCAGATTGATATTCATCCGGAACCAGTTCAGGCCCCGGTTGAGATAGTTCGGGCTGCGTAGCCACTGCTGGAAAGCGCGTTCCTGCGCCAGAGTGAAGATCCACGTCAGTGACCAGGTCACTTTCAGGTCGTCGGTTTGATTCTCGAAGATAGCCGGGCCGACCGCTGGCTGATCGGTCTGGAACCCGGTATCGAGAGTCATGTTTTTGCTGGCCTTCTGCGCCAGTGGCAGCCAGTCGGGATAGTCGATAATTGGCATCTAAACTCCAGGCATTAAAAAACCCGCCGAAGCGGGTTTGATTAATCAACAAGCCGGGGCCCGGATGGTGCCTCGTAAATATTGATTTTTATGTCAACGATATCGCCATTATTGGTAAATTCCAGATCTTCGCCAGCTGGCGCTATACCCTTAATTTTTGATCCATCATTTAGAGTAAAGACAAACTCGACCGCCCTGTTCGGGCATATCTTATGTGGCTTACCTATCTCGGTTGGTATTGACTGCATTTCGCCAGGCTCAATAACCACGTAAATCTCCTTATCCCTGACCGTTCGGGGTTCTTTTAACGTTGAAGTTGCTGGTTATACCCTGACTTATCGGGCCTCCATTATTCAAATCCGCGATAATCGTGGTCAGGGTAATACTACCATCTGAGTTCACAGTTCCCTGAGAATCAACAGTAGCAGAGGTGTAATTCTGCACGATATTGTTGATTATTACACCACTCCCGCTCTGCATATCCTTGTTGCTAATTACCTTGCCGTTGTCGCCCGGTATCATGTACTGCTTACCGGTACTGGCCTGGTAAATCTCCGGCTTCCCTCGCTCACCGACCTGATACATGCTTCCCGCTGACACAGGTCCGCCATTGTATCTGGCCCCAGCCAAAGCCAGCCCTTGAGCAAGCCCAACGGTAGATGCAATACCAGCCATCGCAGGCGCTGAGTTTGCACCAAAGGATGCCAGGCTGGCCAGCGCTGCGGCTGGAGCCCATGCGGCCGCCGTCGTGGTAGCCATACCGACAGAAGCAGCGGTAGAAGCTGCGCCCAATGTCTGACCGATAATGAAGTTTTTGAGAGCCTCAACTCCAACCTGGACTAGCGCATTTACCACGCTGTTCAGCATCGTATTCCCGAGCGAACGCATAGCATCCTGCGCTGACATCGTTCCGGTGATCAGCCCGGTTAACGCATTAGATGCATTACCTGAAAACGCATCCACCGCGCTTGTCAGCATTTCATAACCAAGACCTTGCTGACTGAGCAATTGCCACTGAGCGGCTGTCATCTGCTCATTGAACTGGTTTTCCTGCGCAGTCTTTAAGGCAAGGTACTGGGCATCGGTAGCTGCCTTTGCAGCAACGAACTGATCGTAATTTATTTTCCCTTTTTGGTAACTTTGCTGGAGTATCGCCTGTTCCTGCTGCTGATATTGCTGCATCAGGGCTAACTTCTGGTTATTTTCGTTCACCAGTTGCTGTACCGGGTCAACTTCGGCTCGGGCAGAAGCTACCGGATTGACTGTGGCCTGGGCGTTAATCTTGGCGAGGTTATTCTGGTGCTCGAGCGCCATTTTCTCCGTGGCAGCGTTATACTCCTTGAGATCTATTTTCCCAGCGTTCAGTGCGGCCTTCAGATTTTGCATGGATTCGGCGTAGGATTTATTCTCCGCCTGCAAAGGGATTGCCTTAAGTGCTTCAGTTACCCCTCTGGCTGCCGCTGCTGCATCCCATGCTTTGGCGGCGTATTCTCCAGCCTCTTTAATCTGTGCTTGAGTTGCAGCGCTACCGAGTGACTGCTGAGCATTCAGAACAGCTTGCGCACGAGACAACTCACCCAAGCTTCCTGCGGAAAGTTGCGCCTTCTGTCTAAGCTCTTCCAGCTTTTCGTTAACGGTCTGCTGCGCCTTAGCATATTTTTCTGCTTCCTTTTCGGACTGAGTCTTTTTCTTTTTGCCTGTACCAGCAACAGCCTTTATCTCGATCGGCTTTGTGTTTGCCGCGGTCTGTGATGCTTTGGAAACAGCGGCCAGGTCGCCAACCAGCATGGCGGCTTTATTGCTTAGCCCGGCCAGCGCTTTGTTTTGCGCCTCCCAGCCATCAAGCCCAAGCCATGACCAGGTTCGCGCCCGGCGGGTAAACATCTCTGCTGTGCTGTTCAGTTCTGAAATCTGCGCATCCGCTGAGATTGCCCTTCCCACCAGCCTGTCGAGAGCGGCCGTCATCGAGTCGATAACCGCAACCAGTCCTGTGCTTGCGCCTGTCGCCTGGTTAACAGAGTCAATCATCGACAGGAATGAGTTTGTCAGCGCGGTATTGGCTTGAGCCAGAGTACGAGGAAGTTTTTCGAACTCTGCATTTACTGAGCCGGTTTGTTTCTGGATGGCATTAAGCGCATCTTCTGCTGTCAGTTTCCCGTCCAACATCAGTTGACGCAGTTCGCCGATACTTACGCCCATCCCGGCGGCGATCTGCCGCGCCAGTTCAGGCATTTGCTCAAGGATGGAGTTGAACTCCTCCGCCCGTACAGTGCCAGAGGAAATTGACTGGCCGAACTGACGAAGAGCATTCGCCATTTCTTCGGAAGAGGATCCTCCAATGCGACCGATTTTCTGAAGCGTCTCGGTGAGCTGGATGATCTGGCCGTTGGTCGCTGCGGTATCGCGCAATGCGGTGCTGAGTGTTTCCCACAGCTTAGCGGTGTCCTGTAGCGAACCACCCGTTGCCGAACTGATGCGCATCAGATTCTGCATAGTCTGCGAGGCTGTCGCTGCGCTACCAGTAAGTCTCTCTATACGAGCGTTGAGCTGGCTCATGTTGTCAGCAGCAACGAGGAATGCCTTACCCCAGTCAACAACTAGTGAAGCTGCAATAGCCCCGGCGACGCGGTTGATGTTGGTCTGCAACTCATCCATTTTCTTGGCTGCGTTAGTTGCAGAGTTGCCGATAGAGTCGAGCGACTTATTGGCCTTTCCCTGCGCCTTCAGCAAGCCAGATACATCGGCCTCGATGTCGTAATAAATCTCGCCTGCTTTTTCAGACATCACTTTTCTCCGGGCATAAAAAAACCCACCGAGCGGTGGGTTAGTTATTCGTGTCGTTTATTGGCATCGTTCGGTGTAGGCTGGCGGTGGCGGCGTGTCGCGCGAACTCAGGAAATGTTCGCCAAGCGTGTAATCGACGCCTTTCGAGAACATACCTTTCGATTTCATTTTCAGCTCAACGAAGAATGGGTGAAACCCTGCATAGGCCCCAAAACCGTTCTTGCCGTTAATTTCCCCGCAAACTATAGCAAAGACACGGCCCTCGTCAGCATCCATCATTTTTGCAACTTTCACGTTGCGGAACTGCGCACTGCCAGGATCCAGTAGATTGGCTGAAACTTCAGATTGCGCCAGAGAAATTGCCTTTTCCTCACCCGGCTTACAGCCAGCCAGAACCAGCGGAATAGCCAAAGCCAAAAGTATTTTCTTCACTCTTATCCCCTGAGTTTTATTGTCGAGCCATATTACGCCCGGTCAGGCGATTACGGTACATCCATTATTAACTCAGGCCGCTTTCTTTGCTGATTTTTCGCGCTCAATCATTTCCTGCCAGCGGCGATCGTCATCGTCCATAACAGCGTCGTACTCTTCCCTGGTGAAGCCTTTCTGGTCAGGGTATTTGGCGTTAAGCATCATGGCGAATTCGGTCATGGTAAGGTTTTCAGCCTCTTCCCTGCTGATCCCGAAATGGTTGCGCGCCGCCATGATGTATTCAGTCGCATGAAACTCCGGTGTCGTTTCGTTGCTTTCGTGCTTCTGCAACTTACGAACTTTCGCCCGACCAATAACGCCATGCATGATCAGCGACTGAGCTATCAGAATAAGGTTCTCAGGCGGGAGCGCGCCGCGGCGCCATACAAACGTACGCCTTCGTGTTCGTGAGGGCTCATGCCATCCTGTCAGTTCAGAAACGTCCTCGTCACAGCAGGACTGAATGACGTTAATAGCCGAGAGCAATGCCTCGCGCACAAAAGCAGCTGAACCTGCTGCATCCAGAGCCCACCTGGGCAGGGAAATATCACCGAAGTAGTAAGCGTAAAACCTGCGCTGATGCTCCGGTATAGCACTGTGAATTTCCCTTGCCGTATCAAGCATTTTCGCCACGTCGTCATTGAACAGCGCATAGAAAGTGCGGACGATATGTTCTGGTTCGCCGATCCGAGTCATGTTACGGAACGATGGCCGGAAGAAGTATTCACGGCCACCAGCACCAATCAGGCACTCGCCAATCTCTTTCAAAGGTGTCATATCGCTCTCCATAACCATTATCAAGGGCAGCACGCCGCCCTTTGTAGTGATTACGGCGCGGCAGCCACGGTAACTGCACAGGTGTCGGTGAAATCACCGTCAGCAGTGGTAGCCGTAATAGTCGCGGTGCCCTCGGCAACTGCTGTCACCAGGCCGGTTGAACTGACGGTGGCTATGGAAGGTGCCGAAGTGGTCCAGGTGATCGCTTTGTTAGTCGCATCTGTTGGCTGAACCGCGCCGCTCAGTTGCTGGGTTGCGCCAACGACCAGAGAAGCAGTTGCGGGTGTAACCTCAACGCCAGTGGCCGCGATAGAATCAGCTACCTCAAACACAACAGTGTCAGCGTCGTAGACCTTCCACTCGCCGGAGAAGGTGGAGATATCGTTAGTACCGAAATCACCAGACCATGACGTGGTGTTCATGTAACCCTGGATGTAAGTACCGGCGTTCTCACCCGCAAAGTCGAACCGCACCCACAGGTTAGGCTGACGACCGGCCTGGACTTCGTCAAAGATATACTTCGACAGACGCCACGCGCCGATCTCGTTATCTTTATCAGACTTGCGAAACTCACCTTCGCCGGAGATCGTCAGATCCATGTTGTTGACCAGGTTCTCCACCAGCCCTTTAGCATCATCTGCCTCGGAGTTGATGGTGTTCATCGAATAGTCGATGCCCTTGGTCGTCATAGCGCCAAGACGCTTCCACTCAGAAAGCGCTGGCACTGTGTCGGGGCAGCCAAAGGCCATGCGTAGCACAGCTACTTTCCCGATCAGCTTGCCAAAATCATTAGCACAGCCTTGCATGTGTACCTCTCAAATAAAAAAGGCCACCGGATGGCAGCCTGATGGGTTGGTGATGGGGTTATTCGCCGTAGACGCACATGAACTGGAGTCTGAAGACCAGGCGGCCCTCTTCGGTCAGGATAGGTGCAGGCATGTTTCCGAGGTTTTGAATAAGGCCAAGGCATTCGTCGGTAATGTCGTTCTGTTCGACATAATTGATGATTTCCTGAGCCTTTTCAGCGGCTGCTCGGCGTTTATCCTTGGCGGAGATGATATCCACCAGCACGTAGTGGTCAGATCCGAGGTCATTTCGGATGTCGGTACCACCGTTAGGACGGAACACGATGAATGCGTCGGTTAACTTGGCTGTGTCGTCCCACGCCAGCAACTGAACAATGAAGCCAGTGGTAAGCCCGGCATCAACGAAGTAGTTACGCACTCGCTCATACATGGCAGGTGTCATGCTTTCAAGTCCTCTTTTTCAAAGAGAACAGTTATTTTCCCGCGCAGTTTCCGGGAATAAACAGTAAAAGGGTCTGTACGATGACGCCTTAGCGGATAAGGATGAAAACACAACACTCCCTTCTCTTCGTCAGCCCAAATTACGCGGCTAATTCTATTTCCGTTAACGAAAATCTGGCGACGCCCCCGGCCGTCGTCAAAATGGTGGAATGTCTCTCTTTTCATAATGAAAGCTCCTTGCGCATTACGGCATCAATCTGGCTGCGGGTGTCTTCAAAGCCTTTGGTGAGGAACTCTTTCTGCGCGGTGGCGCGACGGAAGGTTTGCGGCACATTCGGGTCATGAACGAACACAGCGTAGTTCGCAGTGTATCCCACCCGTCCTGTCAGCCTAACGCCGTTGTTTATCAACTCCCGATACTGGCTATTAAGCAGTGTTGAGGTGTCGATCGGCGTGTAAAGTGCGGCCTGTGAGCTGCCGATTATCATCGCTGACTGTAATGCCCGGACAACCTTGCGCCCTTTCACGTCGTTGATAATGCGGTTGAGCCCGGCTTTCGACTGCTTAACGCCGCGCACTTTGATGCCCATGGCTACACTCCCGTCAGTATGGCGTAATCATCCGCCAGGCGCTCGAACGTATCGGCGTAACGGATGACCTGCCGCACCTCGTCGGCGCCAGCCACAACCGGGTCTGCCTCGGTCGACGCGCCTATCAGCAGGTAATCACCAGCGGCCGCCAGCGCGAACTCCGTCCAGACGGTATTCTTCACGACGATTTCAGCACCCAGGCTGGCTAACTTCTTGCTGAGTCCGCCCTCGTAATCACAGAGGATTTGCTCAGGCCCGGCATAGCCAAGCGGATCGCCGTATTCGTCATTTCCTTCCAGTTTGCGCCAGATGGTTGCCGTGGCTGTATAGCTCCAGTTCGCGGTTGCTGACACTAGATAACCCTCGTATATGACCGCCCTTGCCGGATGTGGGCAATGTTAGCCTTTGAGACACCATATCTTTTGGCGATAGTGGTAAGAGAATCACCATCTGAAATGGCGCGCCGAATATCTCTGACCTGGTCATCAGTGAACTTGGCATGTGGAGGTGTCACTCCTGCCATGGGATTGCCTTTGCCAGAGTGACGCTTCGATAACGCATCTTTCAATTCCTGGCTTCGTGGCTTAGTAGCGCAGGGTGGCACTTTCCCATACCAGCAGTTCTTTTCTCCCCGTCGACTTTCCGCCATGTTCGCCTTTGATTCTTCGGTGTGAATAACCCCGAGACAGCTACCAGCGTTTGGCGCGATGTTGAAAGTCGGGTTTAATTCGCGAAAGAATCGCTGCTCGGCGGCAATAAGCTCTGACTTATTACTCACTACTTCCAGAACGGAGAAATCAAAGACACCTTTGCCATGTTTATCCCATGACTCCTGAAGGTTTCTGTTTCCATGCGTGCCTTTCCGCAGCTTATAGCGATGACTCGCCCACCTTCCTGAAATGTTAACCGTAGAGCCGATATACGCCTCACCAGTGATGGTGTTGGTAATCCGATAGACGCCTGCAACGCCATTATAAGATGGCGCATTATGGTGCTGATGGCTTAAGATTTGATGAGCCATGAGTTACCTCCGCAATAGGTAATGATGGTTAGAGCCGGTGGCAATGTTGACGCATTCCCCGGCTCGTTAATTTTACCATTTGCTGGCTTTTTATACACCAATTCTCACTCCTTCCAGCGCAGCACCTTCGCGCCAGTCGCCCGAATGCGCGGGCAATTGATGAACCACTCGCCATCCGATTTCACGTAGCCGGTAGTCTCCCGCCCGGTGTCGGTCATCACCCAGACGCGGGTGAACGAGCGCGGCAGACCGTGCTTAACTGATTTGTACGTCATCACTTATCCCCACACATGCAGCCACCACGACCAATCCAGATACCTGCAAATGCCGGGGCGGCTGTAGGGTCGGCAGGGATCAGGGAGTTAGCACAGCCATACTTATCCAGACCCCTCAGGAGATTTAACGACCCCTTCCAGCGATCTGAGAACGACTGATAGCGGAATGATTCTGACGCCCCGCTCGGCGCAGTGTGACTGGACACGTACTTGTCACCCTGCCCCAACGCCATCATGCCCAGCAGGTAGGACTGAATCAGTAGCGCTGTAGCTGGTGAGTAGTGCGCATCCAGGCATTCCTGAATGCTGTTCGCCTGGTCTACGAGAGCCTGAAGAACAAAATCAGGAATGGTAATTCCCTGACTCTCCAGATACTCCTTCGCCTGTTCGAGAGTTACCATTATCGACTCCGTGAAACACCCCGCCGGAGCGGGGCATAAAAAAACAGCCTTAGCGGCGGCTGTTATTCAGCAGGGAAAAGCTTTTCGAACTCACCGTCAGGCAACAGCTCACTGAGCTTTTCAGCGCCCTGAGTGCCTTTGAACTCGATGCCCAGCTCAGTCAGACGAGCCTGGATAACCTCTTTGCGGGATTTCTCACCGGTCCCGGCATCAGGTGTCGCCGGGACAAGCTCGCCGCCAGCATCACCATTCATGAGGCGGACGTTAGACTTAAGCGCCGGATGAAGCTCTTTCAGTTCCACCACCTGGCCTAACTTCACGCCGAACCACGGGCGCACAACTTCGTATTTAGCCATGCTATTCCCTTACGCCAGGTTGGCGCCGTAGACAACGCCAGACAGGCCCTGATCGTCTGCGGTAATTTGCAGACCTTCAGCAGACATGATCTGGAAGTTGTAGTTAACGTTTGGCAGTGGGCGCGGCAGTGGCACAACGCCAACAGCCATACCTACCAGCGGAGAGATAACGTCACGGCGACGAACGTAAGCGATGAACTCGTTACCGGTCAGGGCAAAGCTCATGCGGATTTCTTTCACCGGCGCGAACGGCAGAACCGCCTGCAATACAGTGCCGCTTACAACGCCATTGACCATGTACGGCTGCGCCATGTTTGCCCAGATTTCCGGGGAAACCCACATCACATCGTATGCGGCGACTTTGTTCGTGCGGGCGGTAGTACCGAATGCGCCTTTACCGAAGAACGCAAAGATCGCGGTCATGTCAGCGGTGGTAAGGTCGATGTTCGCGCCACCGGCACCAGAGCCGAGGTTAATCTTCTTGGTGTGGCGGTGGTTCTTGATACCCTGCGCCGGGTAGGACTGAACCTGAATTTTTGAATCGCCGTTCAGGTAGTAGTTGACTCGCTTCTGGTTGAACTTGCGCATCTTCGCCATCTGCGAGTCCAGCACCAGATCAATGCCCACGGAGTTCAGCCCAGCAGCATGACGCCAGTTAACACCGTAGCCAGCAGTGAACACCGGAATCGGGTCGCCGTCACTCGCGTAGTCACTGTGATCGAAGGAGAATGGCGCCTGACCATCGATGCTTACTGACACGTCGTCTTCGATGTCGCTTACAACGTTATACAGTTTGGCGGTTTTACCAACCGGCAGCACCGTCTGAACGCCGATCAGGTCGTTCACGATTTCCATGCCAACTTCCTGATCGCGCAGTTGCAGTACCTGGTTATCAATCTCAGCCCAGAAGTCACGGGAGAAACCACCAACTGCGTTACAGGCCAGCATGTCAGGAGTCATGATTTCGCGGTTAGCCGCAATGATGGAATCGTTCTGCCGGTTCCACATGTTGCGGTTTGCCCACAGCTCGCTCCAGTGCCCGCCGAGGCGGGAGTTAGTCGCCAGCGTCTCTTTAGAGAAGTACATATGTGTTTGTCCTTTTGTTACGCGCCAGCTGCGGCGACGGTGCCAACGCGCATGCGCACGCGAATGAAGTCGGTGGTGCTGGCCGCAATGGTGTATTCATCCTGGCTGTAGCCGATCACTGAATCAGTGTCATCAGTTGCCAGAGTAAACTGACCGGCAGTGCCCAGCTTGATCGGGCTGTCTTTTTTATACGCACCAGGCAGGCAGCGCAGCGCCAGCTCACGGCCTTCTTCGACGTAGTTGCCGACAGCTGAATCACCGGCAGGGATTGATTCGGTGATGGTTAATCCCTGGTGATAACCGACATCGATGATGTACAGGCGACCGGTTAGCGCGGTGGCCTGAGCGAATTTATCGGATGAGTTGATGGTTGCCGCAGTACCAGGAAGCAACGCGGCGGCCGTGGTGCGAGTTTCGGTCTTGTACAGAGACTGACCGTCGATATTAACGCGACGATAACGTGGCATTATTCCGGCTCCTTACTTGAAGTGTTCGTCTGCGGCAGGTGCGCCGGTTTCTTTGTGCTGCTGTGCGTTGTTAGTACCCAGCGGAGCAGCTTCTCCCAGCGACTTGAACATGGCGTCCAGCGCTTCGCCTGACAGTGCGTTAGCCACGATATCGCCATGGACCTTCGCAACCGCTTCGCGCTTTGTTTTCTCTTCGGCGCGAGAGTTGGCAGTCAGGGTTTCCGCGAGTTGCTTCTGATTGGCCTGCAGCGCATCAACCTTTTCCGCGAGAGGCTTAATTGCCGCTTCAGTATTGGTCGCAACAGCCTGGCCGATCATGCTGCCGATTTGTTCCAGTTCTTCTTTGGTTAAAGGCATGTCGCCCTCCGTTTTGTGGTTTGGTGCAGGCTGTTCCTGCGGTGTGAATAGAGCTTTGAATTTGTTGGCCACGACGGCCACCCACGATTCCTGGCGCGCCACTGAGGTTCCGGTATCGTCGATAGTGATCCTCCCGCCATCAGCGGAGTAACCGTAAACCTGAGCATCACCACCATTTCGCACGATGACCACCTGCGAGTCAGTGAAGTCCGCAACCCATGCATATTCATCCGTGCCCGGCGCAAACTTAGCTTTGGCCGCCCGATCGAGACGCTGCTCGCGCTCCCGGTAGGATTCGCCAACCAACGCGCCTGAGTTCGCCTTAAGCGGCTGCGCCAGATCTGCGTTAACCATCAGGCCAACGCCCTGCTCCGGAGTAGCGGCTCCAACCTCGTGCAGGAGGATCGCGTCGTGGTCCATGCCGTGGATATCCGCTACCCACTCAGCACCCGTTGCGCGCTGCTGTTCGTTAGGTTCAAGTTGGTCGAGGAATGCGGCCACACTGGTATGAATCGGTGGAACGTCTTCACCACGCTCAATGGCCGCGACACGTTCAAGCAGTTCTTTACCGCCTTCTGACTCACTGGCGCGGGCCACATCAACCCACTTTTCGAGGTAAATGCGATTACCGGACTTCTTAACGTTGCGGTTCCATGCGCCGATATGGCCTGCGTTAATCCCCTCTGGTGAGAAAGCAGACACGAACTGACCATTAACCTGAGGGTGGCCCAGCGGCGCCAGGGTGCCTTCCAGACCCTTATAGTGGGCGTCGATTTGCTCTTGCGTGTACAAGCCGCCATTCATGACGACGTTTGCCGGCAGTGTGTAGCTCGGCAGCACCAGATGCTCACGCCCGTTGTATGTTTCGCGCCGGATAGACTGGCTGTTCACCTTCGTGGTGATATTGACCTGCATTGGCATGGTTAAACCTCAAGCTGCCTTTTTGCAGCAGTGACAAGCTGAATGATTGACCTTCATCTTTTTCCAGTGGCTTTCGAATTCCTTCTTAGCCATTTCGATGACGTTCGGGTAAAGCGGATTGCCGTCTGAATCCACCAGCACCTCAACCTGACCGCACTTACAGTTAATTGCATTAGCATCAACTGCATACCAATCCCTTACTGCCTGAACTGTGTATGTGTGCGCGTGTCTCAGAGCATGCTTTATTCGCGTTGTTGGGCTTAATGCGGAAAAGTGGAGAAGCCTGATGTTTAAGCCGAGATCATCCATTGATGACTCAGCTTCATCCCATCGAGCCCGGCGCAGCGCGGTTGTCACTTCAGTGCGTGCGATCCGGTTAGCACGGCGCTTCTCTATGCCGGTCTGGTCTGTCAGGTTGCGGGCAATATCCAACGGATTGAGCCCACGCCCCACCCCATCAGTCAGCACGCGCGCCATATCTCGCTTAACGTCAGCAGTCAGCCCCTTCATTTCCTCAAACTCACGGGCATGCACCAGCGCCATTCGTTGCTGGTACGGGTCGCTTGCGAGGATGGACGCCAGCGACTCACGCCCGGCGGCATACGCCGGGGATTGCTGGCTGAGGTTGTAGAACGACTGCCCGGTCCCTTTCTCCGAAGCCAGATCGATGTACTCGTAAAACCACAGGTCGTAATCGCCACCTTCAAGCAGCACCTGATCAACCAGGTAACTGGCATCGTTCAGAATGATGGAGAGTAGCGTTGGGTTTAGCTGGTATTCGTATCTGGCATTTACTGCGAGGGAGGAAGGTATTTTGTCGAGTGCTGATTTGTACGCCTTGCCAATCTTATTCATCCGCCTGGCGAAGTCTTTCATTGCCCGGCGTTCCAGCGCATCGGCTCCGGTCGGATCCTGATAGTTACGCGGTAGAATTGGTGGCTTCGTCTTGTTCGTCGCCATCCTCTTCTCCTAACGGCTCTTCGTCGTCATTGTCATAACCCGCAGCTGTACGAATCTCTTCACGGCTGAATGCTGGTTCATCACCGCTGCCCTGCATGGTCTGGTTAATCTCGCCCATGGTCTTGGCGTTAGTGAGCTTCTCAGTACCGGTCTGTTCGTTCAGGTCATCCCAGATAACAGCCTTCTGGCTTACTGAGTCGACGATCTGCAGGTCGATAAGCTTGTCGCAGAAGTCCTCTATTTCAAAAGACAGGTCCACGCGGCGCGACTGGCAGCGTGCATTCATGTACTTCTGGTCTTCGGTACTGGATCGCTCAGCCTGCTGGTTACCAACCAAAATACGCGTAGGAATATCAACGCCTGCGGAAGCTGTTTGCAGGTTTACATCATATGTCGGAGAAGGGTCCGAAACCGGAGAAACCAGCGATGTAACGTTTGCCCCTTGGGTAATGAGTAGCGTGTCATTCCCTCGGTTTAACTCTCTTGCCGCGTCGTTATAACGCTCCTGCAACTCATCAACCGATACGCCATACATCGAAGCCAGGTCACTAAAATTAACCTCTTTGTCGAAGTTGATGTTCTGCTGGCGCGCTGCGTTCTTCAGGAATGACTCACCTGAACCGCCCTCTACCTTCTCCAGGCTAACAAATGCGTTATAAGCTGGCTCAAGGAACCCAATGGCATCGTCTGAGTAATCACCAAGGATGAAGACTCGGTCGGGGTGGATATTGACGCGGCGACTTGAACCATTCGGCAACCGTTCGGCGTACTGCCACATCTTCGGCTGGCCGTACGTCTTCGAGTTCAGGCCAGTGTCCCACTCGCTCACCGTGAGCGATCCGGCCCACGCCACTGATATTTTCTGAAGACCTCGCCCTTTAGTTACCGGAAGGTTCCAGTCTTTTTCATCGCGGACGTGCAGAAGGATACCTGCATAACGACCGACAAGGCGACGGCGATCCGCCTCGGCAAATGAGCGCCAGAACCGGTTGTTGAATACCTGCTTGGAATTTTTCTCCCAGGCCGTTTCTTTGCGCTTTTTGTCTGCCTGATCACCCTCAATGATTTCCGGGTTAGTCTGCCAGCACTTGCCCACCAGCTTCTCTACTGCACCGTGAGCGATACCGCCGCGTCGGTACAGGGCGTAAAGGTTTTCGTAGGTGACCTGTTCAGGGAAGCCATACTCGCACCATGCGGAATGACGCTTATTGTCCAGCCCCATCGTCGGTGCCATCAGACCCATACGGGCGCGCGCCATCCGCGCATCGTTCAACGCATGGTTGACGGCGAGAGTTAATTTGTCAGTCATGGTTTGTCCGTTTGGTTAACGAAGGCGTTTAGGAATCATCATCCCGGCCATCTGGCCCTTACGCTTAATGTGACCGTCGAGGCTGTAGCGGATACCGTCCCAGCAGTGCTCGTAACCATCGGCAAGCTTCGGCAACACCTCACCGGTGATGCGGTCCGTTTTGTACGACCACATGCGGGCCTCACGCGCTACGTTCTTGCAGCGCGGATGGATAATGATTTCATCGAATCCGCGAAGGTGTGCGATCCCGTCCTCAACGCTTCCTTGCCATTTCTCAGCGGCTGAGATGTTGAAGCCCTGACGTTTGAGATAGCTGATAGTCTCGGGTCGAGCGGAATCGGCCTTGATTGGCCAGTCACGCGCGCCTGGAATCGTATCGTACAACTCCGGCATGTGATCGAGCTCAGTTTGCTGACCGTATGCCTCGTATTCGATGTACAGCCGGTTATGCAGGATGAACGAACGCACCAGCGTGTTAGGGTCTTTGGCGAAACCGAAGTCAGCACCGAAGAACAGGCGATCGGCCTCTTTCCATAGTTGGTCCGAGAACTCGGCAATCCGGTATTTCCCTGCCAGCACCTGCTTATCGGAGTTTTCGAGGTAGGCGCCTTCCCACACCCATGCGTATGTCGCCGGGTCGAGGCGTCGCTGATCGTTCTGTCGCTCACCTTCCAGCACGTCAGGGAACCACGGGTTATCCGTATAGTTCATTTCAACGGTGATGCAGTCGTCGCCTGCCTCTTTGCGGAAACGCTTGTCCGTGGCGCTTCCGTCACGCTCTGGGTTCCACGTCACCCAAATCTCCGATCCCTCTTCACGAACGGTCGGGCTCAGCTTCTGCCAGGCTATTTCGCTGACTGATTCAGCCTCGTCGACCCAGCACAGCAGGATGCGCGCTTTCGACTTGATGCTGTCGAGGTTATGCCGCAGACCACAGAACACGTAGTTAACGCTCTTGTCGATGGTGCGGATGTACTTCTCGCCGATATCAAAGTTGGAAGCCAGCCACGGTACAGACAGGATCGCCTGTTTCACCTCCTGCATGCTCGACTCTTCCAGAGAGTTCATGAACTCACGCGCGCAGAGCACTACGCCGCTTTCACCGTTCATCATCGACTGATACGCCTTTACGGCTGTCATCAGTGCGAATGTGCGCGTCTTGGCGCTACCACGTCCACCGTGCGAGCACCGGTAACGCTTATTCACCGCTGTGAACAGTGGCGCAAGCTTCGCGGGGATCGGCAGTTGAACGGCTTCACTCATGCTTTCGGCTCAACGGGTAGTAGCTGGATGATTGTCGGCTGCGGCGTCATGCTGCCATCAGGGCTTGTATGCTCGACTTTCTGGCGATTAGTGTAGGCATCGCCCATTTCTTTGGCGGCCTGCTCGATAAGCTGCGAGGTCATGCCGTAGTTCTTCATCTTTTCAGCGTTGGTCGCCATTCGGTCGAGAACGCGCAACCGGTACGCTTTATTTGCGATCGGGATGTCGGCGATCTCATTCTGGAATCGTTTACGGGTGGCGTTGAAAAGGTCAATCCACTTCTGGCTCAACTTGGCCGCCATTGCGTTGCCTGGCGTATATTGCGACACCTGCTGTCGTGAGACATCAATGCCGTATTCAGCCTTTACAAGCTCAATGACTTTTACTGGGGTCTCGTAGCAGGCGAGTGACTGAACGATGAAGGCTTTAACCTCTGTCGATAATGCTGCCACAGGCTACCTCCATGACAATCTGAATAAAGCGTTACGCCAGCTTTAACATGCACGTCCCGCATGACCTGGCTATATCGATGTGAGCCACTTCTGCAGGCGCATTGGCCGCATCAACGAGCTCCTGCACTACTTTGCTGGCACCGTATCGACGTACGACACCAGTGAATTCTTCGACGTCGTGGCCGCGCAGTGTAAGCACTGGCTGCCCGGTCTCTTTGTTGAACTTAGGCGCGCCGAAATCATCGGTGGCCTGGGCAATGTGGTAAAGCTCATGCTCTACCAGAGCGCAGAACTCAAGGTCACTGCATTGTGAGCAGTAATCAGCTGCCAGCGTGATGATGAACTTCGGGATTCGCCCGAACCATTCATGCATCTGCTGTTCCATTCTGGCTTTCTGCCACCCACCGGCGCGGAGCATTACCTGTTCTGCCTGGCCGAGAACGTAGCGTCCCTTCTTCGCGAATGATTCAGACGCCCACATGAAGCAGAGATCAGCCTCAAGCAGGTGTTCGTGGTCAGGGTTATGGATGTTTCCTGTATCGCTGATGATCTGACGCGTTATCCACTCATGTACTTCATTGGCGGGTATCAGCCTGGTGTATGGCTGCCAGTTGTCGGAGGCGATGAAGTTAACTGGCGGGTATGGCCTGCGCTCGTCATCGTTAGCCATGGGTTACTCCGTTAATTCGATCTTTATTTAAATGTGATTTACTCCTCATGATTTGCTCAAAATCACTTAATTATTCTTACTTTTAGCCGATCATTGAAGAGTTTTCATAAGGAGGAACTATGGGTATTGAAGAGAACTTGCTCGAAACACTGTTAAAGCATGATGTTTTCCATAATGAGGATGGAAAAGTATCGGGCATTGCCAAGCTTGCTATCGACAAAGGATATGCAACTTTATCACCGGCACAAAAGAGAGTATTACAACCGTTTATGAGTCATGGCTGTGAGGGTTACACTGATCCTGGTGGACATCACAACGGTTGCGGAAAGGTTCTTGAAGGTGCAGAACTTGATGAAGCTTATGAACATACCTGGGAGCATGGAGGCTTACTCTGCGAAGACTGTCGAGAACAAAGTGATTATGACGATTACCGTCGTGATAAGTTTATGAAAGACTGAGGTTTCGGCCTATCATACGGTAGGCCTTCCCCATTTCCTTCCTTTACTCATTTTCTTCTATGGCTGCTCGGTCTGCTCTGCCGGTACTGGCGTGAACTCCACGCGCTTCACATCGGCAGGAGCGAAATACAGCCACTGTCCCGTTTCTGTCGCCAGCGGCACAAAGCCGTTCACCAGCTCAGGTTGTCGGCGTGACATCTGGCCTTTGTACTCGCCGCCGTCGTTCGTCGTCAGTTTTATGTTGTAGATGTCGGACATGATTACCTCTTTGCCTTGTCGCAGCTGTTGCCCTGCTTCTCAGAAGTGCTTAGCCACTTACGGCTTACCCGTCAGCAAGATGTGATCACCATCCTTGCTGGGTTACACAGATCATTATCGAAGCCCCTCAGTGAAGAGCTTCTGTAACGACCTACTTGTTTTCGGTCTGCTTATCCCATTCCTCACGGAACTTGGATGGGTTTTGACTGCCTTCTAATGCCATGATTACCTCACTTTAAGCACTGCTCTTTGATGTAGTCCTGCAGATAACCGACCTGCTTCGTCACTGTGACAATTCGCTCTCTGAGGGTGAAATAATCCCGTTCAGCGGAGTCAGTAAGTCCGGGGCTGGAAGCATCGCCCAGGCTGCCGGTGCTGGTCGCTCTGTTCGCGGGACAGCTTGCGTTGAGCTGCAACCGACGTTTGCCAGAAGCAACATCGCGCTCAAGCTGATCGATAGTGGCTTTGGCATCAGCCAGTTCTCCAGTGTATTTAGCATCCAGTGCAGTGACATCACGCTGGCGCGTCTGCATGTCTTTGATGGTGGCGCTCGCAAGGCTGAGCTGTTCGGTAGCCTTATCGCGCTGGTCTTTGTAGGTTATGGCGTTTCGCGGTAGTGGTTCACGAAGAACACCAGCACGCCGATTACCGCCACCACCAGCAACTGCAACCAGTAACGCCTTAGCAGCGCGCCAATCACGACAGGAACAGAGCGCGCTCCGCCTCACGCCGACGGATCAGCCCATTCAGGACTTTGCCGCCAGCTTTATTCCAGCGCAGGAACTCATCGGCAGCACCAGCGTAATCACCGGCGTTGAGTTTTCGCAGAAGGGTCGATGTCGACAGTGAACGGGCGCCGAGGTTGTACGTGAACGACACCAGGGCGTCGAATTGTCCCTGAGTCAGGCCAACTTTGACCAGGCGGGACACGTCGTTTTCATAGCTGACCAGCCCGGTCTTCAGCAGACGTTCTGCTGTTTCCTGCTTAATCGTCATCCCAGCGCGGATTGGTTTGCCGTCGACAGGCTGAGTCCAGCCATAGCCTATCGTCCATACACCGACGCTGTCCTGGTAGGCGGTGAGTCTACAGCCTTCGAACTCTTTGATCAGGGCTATCCCCTTTTCGCTGGTTTGCATGGACTACTCCGTTATAACGACCTTCGCCAGGTTCCCGCGCGCCAGCCACACCGCCATGCAGATGACGGAGTTAAGCAGCAGATCGCCGAGGTTAACCTGAACGTAGTGGCCGAGCAGAATGTTGAAGGCATTGAATCCGGCGGCAAGAATGACCAGATAGGCCAGCACCGCGACACTCAGGCGATGACGCTTTCCCTCTTTACGGAAAAACATCAGCCTGACCATTATTAACAGGCAAACTATGGCGTTTGCATCCATCAGAAGAAGCTGCCATGTCATTTATCTTCCTCCCCCAGCCCCGGCATCTTCCCGCTTTTGGATTTGCGGAGAATGCGCAGCAGGACTGCCACGGAAATGGAAGCAGTGACAATTGCACCGACAGCTGGCGATACCTCAATGCTGGCCGGTGGCTTCATCAGGCTTAACGGCGTGTTGATGATTCCGGCCATGATTTTCGCCATGGGTACGGAGAAGAACACGCCACTGATAAACGATATCAGCGCAAAGATAGCCTGCTTCCAGAGTTGATGGGGATCTGAGGTCAGAACGTATAGCACCGTTCCGGCAAGCGATCCGAGCATCACTGCTGGAGTCGCCTCCGGAAACAGCGTGGCAAAGGTTACACCGACTGATGACGATGTAAGACCAACGCCTACGATAGTGAAGGTCTCAGACATATTTATTCCGTGTGTAGTTGGTTCAGGCCCTCGGGACGATTTAACAAGAAGGCATGTCGAGGATGGTTCCCGGGGCCTGGAATAAAAAACCTGGCGACAAGCCAGGAAGATGAGGGTAAGGCAATGTCGGCTCTCTGGCCGAAGGGTCCCAGGTAGTGGGTTTGGTTTGTGGTGGCCGGTGCTGATCTCCGGCTTTCTCTGGCATCGTGTGCCCCAAGACTTTTCTCCAGAGATAGCGCAGTCCTCATTAAGGGGGTGCCGTCTCTAGCGCATCAGCCTGCGCATTCACCACAACGGACAGAGCACTGAGCACTTCGCGCCAACTCCATGCTGCTGCGTGGGTTGGGTTATGAGCCCTTCACGCCAATGCTCTTTCCTGTTGTGTAGAAACGAAAAAGCCCAAGGCGTTAACCTCGGGCTTAAATTCTTTGTGTCGACAATCAAAGCTATGGCGACGATATCAGATTTACATGAAATATATGCGTTTCAATCCAGTTTTGCAAGACTTCTGTCGAAATTTGTCGCCTTTTGTTGTGAACGTGATCGCGTAACCTGCAATAAAGCTCCGCTGTCCAGGCGCAGGAAGATGCGACGCATCTCAACCCAGCGGTCCGTAAACGTCTCTGACCAGTTCTTTGGTGTTACGCCAACCAGCTCCGCCAGCGCCTGATATTCGTACGTATCGCGACCTGAAAGCTCCGCTTTCACGTCCTGAGCCGCCAGCCAGATAAGTTTCTTCAGGCGCTCCATCGTCTTGCCGGCCACCTTCTTCGCGCCGAGCTGCTCCCGGAACTCTGCCCACGCCCACTGAGTGATCGCCACCTGGTACTCGAAGCGGATATTCTCGCTGTAGTTCCACAGCAGCCAGGCTTTTTGGTGCTCTTCCAGCGACAGGACGGCGCGGCGCCAAGATGCGGTCACGAACTCAACCGGGCCCACAAGCGCGATTGATGAGCCCTTGGCGCGGGACTGGCTGCCGCTCATCGCCGGGCCATCAGGGTTAACTTTCCGGCCGGTGACCGGGTCAGTGATTTTCTTCCGGCCCCGGCTGCGCGCCGTCGCGGTGAATTGCGCGTTCTCGGCGAAAGCTACCAGCTGCCCTTTCGTCGCTCCGCTCAGATCTGCGGTCGCCACAATGAGCTGCTGACGTACGTATTCCAGTTGCTGACTGTTCATGCGGCTTCCTTATGTGGCTGATTGGTTTTGGTCTGGCTGTGCTTTGCTACTGGCGGCAGGTTGGCGCGCTTAACGCTTTCTGCCTGGTACTTTTCGAAATCAGCTCTGGTCATGATTCCACCACTCCCGTGCTGAGTTTCTGTATTCAGGGTTTTCTGTCTGACAGATAATTTCCGCTCGATCGCCGCTTATCAGCTCACGAGCTTTCGCATATAGCCTTTCTCTTTTAGAAAGCTGCTTCGTTTCATACCAGGTGCTGGCAACGAACTTTCTCGCTTCAACTGGAGTGAATGCCTTCATGCGGCCTCCCGCTGTTTCAGTGCTTTGAGCTTGGCGCGGTACTCATCGCGGATCCGGATGAAGTCTTCCCGGCGGTAGTTGGTCATTTCGTGGGGGCCGTTGAGCCAGTCGACGTATTCCTGACCGTAACGAGCGACCAGGCCCGCTTCGTAATGCTGCGCGACAGTGGCCTCCTTGGCGGTGTACTTCCCAGCCCCGGCATTACACGATTTGCACTGCTTATGGGCGTTGCGTTCTTCAAAGCGCAGCTCAGGGTTGGCGCCGACCGTTTTGAAGTGGCCGCAGTCCCATTGCCCGCCGTGCAGATCAGGCGGGTTGGTCTCGCCGCAGCTGATGCATGGCAAATCGGCATCGCGCGCACGGATGAAGGCGTTGAAAGCCTGCCGAGCCTTCACCTTTGCGCAAGCCCGGAGTGATTCGCCAATCTTGCGACCGTCAGCACGGGCTGCTGCGCGGCAGAGTTCAAGTATCAGAAGCGTTTCAGGGAACTCACGGTACTGTGAGTTCATGATGATTTGCATTGCGGTTGAGTCGTTAGCACTCGTAATCATGGTCAATCTCCTGCTGCTCGCTATGGTGGAATGCAACCGGATCCAGTCCTGAGTAGCGGCTGCTGAAGTGGTAGGTTTTCTCTGCGCCGGGGGCGTGGCGGGATTTAACGCAGATGATTTCGGTGATGCCTTTCAGGTCAGTGTTCGGGTTGTATTTCTCGTCCCGGTAGATCATGAAAATCACATCTGCTTCCTGCTCAATGACGCCAGACTCTCGCAGGTCTGCCGCAACGGGACGCTTATTGGCGCGCTCCTCGACCTTACGGTTAAGCTGAGCCAGTGCGATGACCGGGCAACGCAACTCTTTCGCCAGGTTTTTCAGGCCGGTGGCGATCTCCCCTACGCTGCGGTTCATGTTCTCAGGGTCAGACATGCGCATCTTCTGGAGATAATCGACGATTACCACGCCCAGTCCGCCCAGCTTCTTACTCATACGCCGCGCTTCCGCACGCACCTGGTGAACGCTTAGGGATGGCTTGTCATTGATGTAGATCGGAGAGTCGATGAAATCCTTCATGCAGTGGCCGACCTTTCCCCAGGCCCCGTCCATCACGCCGCTTTGCTTGCTGAGTAAATCCTCTTTGCTCACCCGGGCCCGGTGGAACGCGACACGCTCCGAGATCTGATCAACTGGCATTTCCAGACTGAAGAAAAGCACAGGCTTTTTGTTTTTCAGGCCGACTGTCTCGGTCACGGTGGTGCTGAACATGGTTTTCCCCATGCCAGGGCGCCCGCCGACAACGATGAAATCGGTGTTGTTGAACCCGCCGAATGCGCTGTCGATGGTCGCCATGCCCAGCTCGGTTTTGTGCTTCCAGATATCGCCGCTGATAATCGACTGGATAGTCTCGAGGGACATGTCGATCCCGGTGGTGATGTGCTCGGTGCCGTAGTCGGTGTTGTGCTCGATGCCAGAGATATCCGCCTGTATGTTGCCGATGATGTCAGCGATACCCTCACTGGATGGTTCGGACAGCTTCTGGATCCCTACCTGCAGGGCAAGAGTCATCCGGCGACCAAGGTACATTTCCCGAAGCTTTTCGCAGTAGGCTGCAAGGTTTGCGAAAGACGGAGTGTTTTTGCTGCATTCAGCCAGGTAAGCGAATCCCCCGGCACTTTCCAGCGCGCCAAGCCGTTCAAGGTCGCTGGTCAACGTCAGCAGGTCTATCTTCTCCCCGGACTCGTTGAGGCGTTTGTAGGACCGCAGAGCCACCTTGTGAGGCGTTGCTGTGAAGTGGTCCTCAGTCAGCCCCTCAATCGCGTCAGTCGCCATGTCAACGCCGTCTGTGCGGCCCGCTGCGAGCATGATCCCGCCGATGACGGCCTGCTCAACGTACAAATCGATAAAACGGCTCATGCTTTCACTCCCTTGCGCTCACGGTGCTCGTTGATGGCCTGCTCGTAGACAGATCCCCAGTTCTTCGGATTCAGGATCCAGTCGAGTGTCAGCCATGGCTGATCGCCTCTGGTGCCGAACAGGGAAGACTTGCTAATCAGCTCGAAGGCCATTCCCATGTGCTTCAGTTCTCGCCAGTTGCCCTGGGTGGTTTTGCCGTTCCACACAGCTTCCAGGTCTCGATAGGCCGGACGGCGGCGGTTCCACTCATGCAGCGAAACGGCCTTTGAAGGGAATTTTTCATTCCAGAGCTTGATGATCTCTTCGTGCGGACAGGCTTTCGGGTTGCTTCCCTGGCCATCTGCCCATATCAGGGCGTCTGACAGGTATCCATCAAAGCGGGTCATACGGCACAGGTTCTCTGGCTTGAAGCTGTGACCCCAGTTCACATGGGCCCAGCGGATAACGAGTTTCAGCTCTTCAGCGGTGTAGTACCGGTCTTTGCTCTTCACCGTGGAGAGAGCTTTCTCGAAAGGCGCCAGTGCAGCACAACGACTACCCGTTAGCTCGTTGAAGTAATCCATCACTTCCTGAGCGAGTGAGTTTTCCCCCTGGGGGGATTTAGGGGGATCTTTTCTTTCTTTCTTTTGAATAGTTTCTTTTGTGTTTAGCTGAGTTGGCTTATGGGTATTAGCTGACTTGGCTAATGTTTCATTAGCTGTTTCGGCTAATGATTTGCCATTTTGGATAATGCTGAAATTCCAGTCAGAAATCACCTTATTCACCCCGATCGCCAGGCCGTTGGTAACGATGATGTTCATTGCAATCATCTCGTTCTTGGCCTTGCAGACATGCGTATGGTGAATGCCGGTCATTGCTGCAATCTGGGTATTGGTAATGCGGTCAAACTTTTTCCCGAAACCGTAAGTTTTGCGGATCACCGCCAGAACGACCTTCAGCTGGCGAGCCGTTAAATCAGCAGCCATAACAGCTTCCAGCAGCTCGTTAGCGATGCGGGTATACCCATCATCGATATCTGCCACCTGACGCTCCACGACCGATACAGACGGTCTGAAAGGTATTACTTTTGCGAGGTTATCCACGACCGCTCTCCTTGCGTTTCAGTTCTTCCAGGATGGCGCGCATCTTCTCTGCCACAATCGGGTTAACCGAGCGGATGAAGCGGTCGCGGGTTATGTTTTTATGTACAGCGGTATGGTAATAGCGTGGATTTTTTGCCATTATTCCTCCTGCAATGAGTGCACACGATTTGCATCTGAAGGCCAGTTCTGTTGACGCAGACTGGCTTTCGCCATTTTTGATACTTCCCATCACATAACTCCCGGCGCCATAGCGGCCAGACTTGTCACCACCGCAGCGATTGATTCAGTTGGCAGGAAGCGCAGCAGTGCTTCAGCAGCTTCTCTCACCTCTTTCTCAAGGCGTTGTATCGGCTGACCAAGTAACTTCGCCTGATGCGCTTCAGTGCACTCTTTCATGGCCTCGGCTATCAGTTCGGCCTCAGTCTTTGCGACAAGACCGAACTCTCTCGCCACTTTCTCGTTATCCCGCGCCATCACGTCGATAATGACGGGGATCAGTAGCATCAACCCCTTGTCGTTCTTCGGGCCCGGATCGTTAATCATCCGGAAGAAGTTCTGCTTGGTGTTGTGCTCAGAACCGGCCAGCAGCAATCCACGACCGCCGCGCGCCAGCCACTCTTTGGCTACCAGTTGCGAAATGTGGACCTGAGCCCGCCCTGGCGTTGCCCTCTGCCAGGCGCGAACGGCTTCGCGAATACGAGTTAGCTTACTGGTATTGCGCGGAACGCCTTGATAATTCGAAATCATCGGATTTGCCGTAAATCCGTTATTCTCTTGATACGCAAGTGAATGCATTGCTTTCCCTTTCGTGGTTAGGGCCGCCAATCAGGCGGCATTATTTTTTGGTGGGAACAACGCATCGAGAGATGTATTGCTCCCCAGCTTATTCATCGCGTCAACCAGGCGGCGGCACGAATCCAGGTCTGGTGCTCGTATGCCAGCTTCATAGTTAGCAAGGCGGGACTGGTTCCAGCCGCACGAACCTGCTAACTCTGATTGAGTGATGCCAAGCTTCTTACGTTCGTTGGCGATATTGTTCATGCTGATCCTTTCAAGAATGGTCACTCAGCATCATTAAACACAATTCGTGATTATTAATCAACACAATTCGTGTAAAGCTTTTTAACACGGCGCGTGATACAAAATGAGAATGAATAGAATTGAAGATATAGCGGGCCGCATTAAGCGACTTCGCGAAGATAAAGGGCTGTCACAAAAGGCTCTCGCAGAGCTTTGCGGGTGGGCCTCGCAGTCACGCATAGGGAATTACGAATCAGGCACCAGGAGCGTTAGCGTTGATGATGCAACTGTAATAGCTAAGGCGCTGGGGGTTGCGCCTGCCGAGCTGCTTTTTGGCGATGACTACAAAGGCCCTTACAAGCCAGGTGATAAATACCCAGTTATAAGCAAGGTGCAGGCAGGAGCATGGTGCGAAGCTGTTGAGCCGTACACCCTTAAAGATATCGACCTTTGGCTTGAATCAGATGCTCACATTCAGGGGGAGGCGTTCTGGCTGCAGGTTGATGGTGACTCAATGACAGCACCGGCGGGTCTTAGCATCCCAGAAGGAACCTTTGTCCTCTTCGATACTGGGCGCGAGGCAATCAACGGCAGTCTGGTAATAGCTAAGCTATCCGATTCGAACGAGGCAACATTTAAGAAGTTAGTGATCGATGGTGGGCAGAAGTACCTGAAGGGTTTAAATCCACAGTGGCCATTGGTAGCGGTGAATGGTAACTGTCGAATTATCGGTGTTGCTGTAGAGACGAAGCTGCGCCTAGTTTAGTCAGTAGAGATTTAATTTTAGTTTTTTTCTACGGAAAGTGAATTTTGCAAAACGACTATCTGCAAGTTACAGCCTACACTAGACGCATGAAAGACGGGATGACTCAGCCCTTCCTGTGCACGTGCCAAGATGGGCAAGCTTACATTGTTAAAGGCAGGCCAAAACTCCGGCAGAAAGAGCTTGTAGCAGAATTCATATCTGCTCATCTAGCAAGACAAATTGGTCTACCTTGCCCAGACTTCTGCATTGTAGATGTTGGACAACAGATAATAGAGTTCATGCCTGACTTGCGCGGCGAGCTTTTCCCGGGTCCTGCATTTGCCACCCGCTTTGTTGAAAATGCCTCAACGATAAACATTCAACAAGCCCGTAACGCTGTAAACATACAGGATCAAAAGAAAATATTTTTCTTTGATCGCTGGATAAACAATGCAGATCGGTCTCTTACTGAGATTGGCGGGAATGTAAATATAATTTTCGATGCTGTTAACAATAGGTATTACCTGATTGACCATAACCTGGCGTTCACACAAGATACAACTGATGATGAGTATGATGTCCATGTTTACTCTGCAAATGGAAGAAAGTGGAACTTCGACATACTTGATGAACCCGAGCTGATGGATCTCGCAAACGAAGCTATTGGTTCAGTTGAGGAGACGTTTAATCAGATTCCGGCTGATTGGTTTACATCCGATGAGGAACGTGATCTGATGTTCAACGAGATATTGGGTTGCTTAAACAGAGTAAGTAACAAAGATTTTTGGGATAACATCAAATGACTACACCATGCCTATACAGCATTGTTAGATATGCGCCATATGCAGAAACCGAAGAGTTTGCCAACGTCGGTGTAGTTCTTTGTGCCCCGAAATTAGGGCAGTTTCACTTTCAACTGACGCAAGGCAACAACGCTAGGGTAAAGAACTTCTTCCAAGACGAGATAATTTTCCCTCACGCAAAAGATGCAATTGCGAGAGAGTTAAAGTTCGCACAAGAACAAAGTTGCAAATTCACCACACCGGAGAGGCTGGCTAATTTTTTCAACTACTTAATTGGAAAAAAGGAATCAATCATACATTTTAGCCCTGCGAGAGTTGTGATGTCTGATTGTCCGCAGGACATGTTGGCTGCTCTTTTTGATAAGTTTGTAAACCATTCAGAAGTAACAAAAGAATCTCGTGAGGCAATACTGACTAGAGAGCTAAAGAATCGTTTCTCTCATTATAACGATCTTAAGAACGTCTTCAAAAAAGAGACGCTTGGCGGAGAGTTAACGCGATTTTCCTTACCGTTTGTCGCTCGTCAAGAAGGGCAAATTTTATGCGCGATCAAACCGCTAGCGTTCGTACAAGACAAGCCTGAAAAGATGATGGAGCACTGTGACTCTTGGACAGCAAAAATTTTACGTGCCACTAGTGAAAAAATTCTATCGCTCTCTAATGTGTTATTTACGATCGATGCACCTCGCCATCCAAACGATCTTGAGGTCAAAGCGATGCGTGAAATTCGTAAAACTTTCAATGAGAAAGGCATCAATCATGTTGAGCATACAGATGAAGCATCGATAGTAAAATTTGCTAGACAAGCAATTTAACCCGGCCACCGCGCCGGGTTTTTTATTGCCCACCCATAAAGCTATCCCCCATTCTGCCGATAACTATCCAGCCTGAAGCTGATAACAATAACTATCGCAACACTACCTGCCCGCCCGTGCGGGCTTTTTTATTGCCCCTTCCTCACCAACTCCGCAGCATCCCTGTTAGCTCCCTTCCCTATCACGTTTCCTGTTTCCTTCCGGTACTGCTTCAGCTTGTCGATGATGTTTTGCTGGGTCATGGGTAAATCAGCCAGTGACAATTCCATCACCGCCCGCCCCATCGCCTGAATTTTCATGCTTATACGCTCATCATCCAGAACCATGCACATCCCTCCTGCTGTTTTTTTAAGCGTAGCACTGGTATTTAAAAAAATAAATTCCCTTTCAAATCAGCAACAACACGCTTTGTTGTCATCATTAATCACAATTCGTGTTGACCAATAAAACACAATATGTGATTATCAACTCATCGAAACGAAACATCGACAGCTGAGCGAAGTTAGCCAGCGGCGGACAGCAAGTCGCCTGCTCATTAAGAATTCAGTCAAGCAGCAAATCACCCGGAGCGCTCCTGGCAAATTGAAATGGCGCCCAATGGGATTGAGGCAGGTGTGTAACGCGTGGCGGGTATAGCACACGAATAGGACTCCGCACCGGAATGGTTTGCTGCTCAGTTCCCGAACATCGGGGAATCTTTACCAGCAGCTCTTTGCGAGGGGCTGACGGCAAATCTACTCCACTTATTTGAGGTGATGGTGATGGATATAAAAAACGATGAAGTAGCGATGTTTAAAAGCAACAATGGCGTAATTTTAGCAGCTGACGCAGCTTATGCTGCTGCTGAAGAAGCGGTTAAAGGGGCATCAGATGACCACTGGTATCGGCAGAAGTTGATAAAGGCAGCACTGGAGACTGCCCTGGCATCAGTTATCGTTTTATAGCGATCCCAAAAGGCGTAGGTGCTTCTGCTTTGTACTTTTCCTTTGCTGCTTCACGACAGGCAGGAAGCAAATCAGCAATGCGCTCAATTAAAGCTTCTGGCGTGTTGGCGGATGGGTCTTTTACTGCAAGCGCCAGCGCTAAATCATATGCCACTGATTCCTCAGTTCTCTTTCCTGCAAATACATTCATGGACATAAAGAAATCCTTTTATTGACTGTGGAATATCCAGTCTACGACATTCCTTTGACTGTGGAAAGTGAAGGAAATCACGCGCCGGGCGTGGCTAAACATCCCGGCACTCATTCAAGTTGAGGCTGCCAGGTAGGCGGCCTTTTTCATACCTCACCGTTCTCAATGAGTGCGGTTAGTTATGACAACCGGCGGCCATCCACCGCCCATTGAAACACTAAATAAATGCGTTGAAGTCTTGTATTAACCGTTCCGTTCGCCGCGATAAGGCCAAGAGGATTTATGAGAAAAGAACAGCCAATATCACGCCTGACTGAGCCAGAAATGGCAAAACTCGCAGTTAAGACGGTTCAGGAATTTGTTAATGCCTGCCACTGCCAAAACGAAGATGACGTTCTTCTGGCATTAAGCTTCTGGCTGAATGTGGGCATGGAAGCGGGTGAGCTTGTCCAGCATGGGCATAAGGTTGTCCTGCAATGATGACAGTCACCCACAACGGCAAGCAGTACACCGCCAAAAAGCTTAACGATAACGAGTGGCAGCTGACGTCGGTATCAGCACCGCGCGACAAGCTGACACTGAACCGCTGGCAGATGCACGTTGCTGGCCTCCTGGAACAGGTTGAGGTGAAGGTATGATTGGAATGCACTACGGCACCGCATCAGTGCCACGTAGCGAGGTTTTACCGGGCACAATGCTGCAACACCACGGCAAAACTTATCGCGCCTCTGCGAACGTTGAGAAAGGCCTTTACGCCTTCAACATCTTCGAAAAAACCATCATCAAAAGTGACTCCGTTGTTGTACTGCTGAATGAACGCGGCGAGCCGATGGTTCACTGATACCAACCAACCTATTCAACCGATCGGCCTGGCTAAAGGCGGGCGGGATCTGCACATCCAAATTTCAGGAGTTCAGCCATGAACGCATACCTCACTTACGACCGAATCGAAGATCGGCGCTGGGTTGATCAGCAGCTCACCGACGAGAAAGAGAAGTGGATCGACGAGCGGGCGAAAGAACTGATTGCCATGTTCCCGGCGAAACCTCTGGAAATGAGCAGCTTGTTTCTGCCCCAGGAAGCCCAGTTTGCGCTTATCGGAGAAAAGGCCGAAGAGGCATACAACGAATACATTTCGGCCTGCGCATATGCCCGCGCCGAAGAAGAATGGCAGCGCCAAGCGCCCTGCCCGTTCTAAGGAGTGATCATGAGCTTAACCCTTGTTGATTTCGTCAAACAACAGGAGCCGCTTTTCATTAAGGCGGCTACAGACGAGCGGATGGTGT
>ERZ773228.463-NODE-463-length-48904-cov-9.507421_pt1 | contig 48904 bp, 42 predicted proteins | sample MGYA00580524_ERZ773228 | MGnify/ENA primary metagenome ERZ773228 (study PRJEB29015, sample SAMEA2737768) | human gut metagenome | biome: human gut; feature: human-associated habitat; material: faeces | place: China | collected 2012 ... | reverse complement strand
TAAATATAAATATAAATATAAATATAATGAATTTTATTCGAGGTATTATTATGACTTACAAGGATAAATATAACGAATGGCTCGCCTTTGCAGATGAAAGCACCAAAGCCGAACTTGAAAGCATTACGGACGAAAAGGAAATTGAGGATAGATTTTATAAAGATCTTGCTTTTGGTACAGGCGGTTTGAGAGGTATTATGGGCGCAGGCTCAAACAGAATGAACCGCTACACTGTTGGTAAAGCAACACTCGGTCTTGCACGTTACCTTAAAAGCAAAAATGACGGAGAAATCAGCGTTGCTATTGCTTATGATACTCGTAACAATTCAAAATGTTTTGCCAAAACTGCTGCAGGTGTGTTTGCTTCTCAGGGCATTAAGGTTAACATTTATGAAATGATTGTGCCTGTTCCTGTTTTGTCATTCACAACTCATTATCTTAATTGCACGGCAGGTGTAATGATTACTGCTTCTCATAACCCTAAGGAGTATAACGGTTATAAAGTTTATGACAGTAAGGGATGCCAATTTTGCACCGAGGATGCTAAAAATGCAATTGCCTTTATAAATGATATTACCGATTATTCATCAATTCCTTTTTTAGAGGAAAGTGAACTTATTAATTATATCGGCGAAAATGAACTTAACGCATTTCTTAATGAGGTTAAAAAGCAATCGCTTTATGAAGAAAAGAGCGATTTGAAAATAGTTTATACTCCGCTTCACGGCACAGGAAATATTCCTGTAAGAAGAATGCTTGAAGGTTTGGACGTTACAGTTGTTAAGGAGCAGGAACTTCCCGACGGCAATTTCTCAACCGTTCGTTCTCCTAACCCTGAGGAAAAGGATGCGCTTAATATTGCAATTGAAAAGGCTAAGGAAATCGGTGCCGACCTTGTTTTAGGTACTGACCCCGATTGCGACAGAGTAGGTATTGCCGTTAAAGACGGCGACGATTATAAACTCTTTACAGGCAACCAAACAGGTGCGCTTCTTGTTAATTTCGTCCTTACCATGAAAAAGGATACTTTAAATGAAAAGTCAACACTTGTTAAAACAATTGTTACAAGCGAACTTGGCGCTAATATAGGCAGAAAGTTTGGGCTTAAGATTGAAGAAACGCTTACAGGATTTAAATATATCGGCGATAAGATTAATAAGTATGAAGAGTCCGGCAAGCAGGAATTTGTTATCGGCTATGAGGAATCTTATGGCTATCTCGTAGGCACCCACGCAAGGGATAAGGATGCCGTTGTTTCTTCAATGCTTATTTGTCAAATGGCAGCTTGGTATAAAAATCAAGGCAAAACTCTCGTCGACGGGCTTAATGAGATTTATAATGAATACGGCTATTATCTTGATTTCCTTGATTCATTTGTATTGAAAGGAAAAGACGGAGCAGAAAAAATTCAAAGCCTTATGACTGAATTCAGAAGTAAGGGCATTTCTCTTTTTGACGGCATTAAAGAAGTCGTTGATTTTTCAGGCGGTATTCGTGATTTGCCTAAGGAAAATGTACTTGAATATATATGGAATGACGGCTCATGGCTTGCTGTTCGTCCTTCGGGTACAGAGCCTAAGATTAAGGTTTATTATTCAATTGTTGACCCATCTAAGGAAAATGCGGCAAAGCGCCTTGACACTATAAGAGAAAAAATTAAAAATATTATTAATGCTTAATTTTGGAGTTTAATATGGAAAAAATTAAAAATTATGTTGAAACTGTTTTGCAACCGAAACTTCAGGGCGACGGCGGCTGGGTTGAATTTGTCGGTCTTGACGGTGATGAGCTTACTCTTATTTTCAGGGGCGAGTGTTCAAAATGCCTTATCTTAAATCGTTGCACAGCTTGGATTGAAGAACAGATAAAAAAAGATTTGAAAAAGAGTGTTAAGGTTAATGCAATTCGTAAAAAGCCTTATTTTCAGGATATATAGGGAGGGATAAATATGGCACACATTAAAGTGGTCAGACGTTCAATGCGTCCTGAGGAATGGACAGATTTGCGCTTTGGCTGGCTTAAAAGATATATTTATTCTTCAAAGTGGGAAATAAATAATCTTATGATTAAAGATGCACGTCAAATTTCAGAAATGGAGTTTGAATATTACAGCGATGATTACAGACCGCTTAACAAAGGCGATATGTATTTCACTCCCGACGGAACTGCTTTTATTAAGGCGGACGTTGATATTCCTAAGGAACTTCAGGGTAAAGAGCTTTGGTTTTCACTTAAAACTGCGGCTGAAATTTGCGTTAAGGTAAACGGTAAATACGTTGGCGGTGTTGACCCTAACAGAGAAAGAATGCTTCTTTCTCCTTACGTTGACGATACTAAAACTCTTCATTTTGAAATGATGGGTTATAACCGTTCAAAGCCGGATGATGAGCGTAACCCCGAATCACTTTCAGTTCGTGGTTGCCGTCAGATTTTTGAGGGTGCATATATTTGCACTGTCAATCATAAAGTGCAGGACCTTGTATGGGATTTTGAACTTCTTTTGGATATTGCAAAGAGCGATTTGTTTAATGAAGATTACCGTGCATTTCTTAATAAAGAACTTAACAATGCAATGAATTTTATCGATTTCGACAGTGAAGAACTTGACGGTATTGATGAATGTCAAAAATATCTTGATGATGTTGTTTTTGCTAATGATAATTATAAAGGCAACGGCGATGTTGCTTTAATTGCACATTCTCATCTTGATATTGCATATTATTGGCGCAGAATACACGCTGTGCAGAAAAATCTTCGTACCGTTTTAATTCAGCTTAGGCTTATGGATAAATATCCCGATTTCAAGTATACTCATACTCAGCCTTATGTTTATGAAACACTTGAAAAATATTATCCCGACGTTTTTGATGAACTTAAAGAAAAAGTTAAAAACGGTCAGTTTGAGCCTGTAGGCGCAATGTATGTTGAACCTGATTGTAATATTCCTACAGCTGAAAGCCTTGTTCGTCAATGCCTTTACGGTCAGCAAACTTATAAGAGAATGTTTGGAAAAACAGTTAATAACGCTTGGCTTCCAGATGTTTTCGGCAATAGCTGGATTTTGCCGCAAATTCTTAAAAAGAGCGGTGTTGATTATTTTGTTTCTAACAAAATGTCAACATGGAATGACACTAACCGTTTTCCTCACAATAACTTTATTTGGAAGGGTATTGACGGCACGTCTGTTTTGGCTTGCGTTCCGCCTACTCACTTTATCACATGGAATATGCCATCTCAAATTCAAGAAAATTGGGAGGCTTATATCGATAAGGACAGCGGCGGTCAAACTATGAATATGTTTGGCTACGGTGACGGTGGTTCGGGCTGCACAGAAGAAATGATTGAGCTTATGCACAGGTTTGATAAGCTTTCAATTATGCCGAAGTGCGAGCATATAGGCGGTCAGGAATTTCTTGAAAAAAATCTCAAAAACAATGATAGTTTGCAGACTTGGGACGGCGAACTTTATCTTGAAATGCACAGGGGTACGTTTACAACCAAGTCAAATATGAAACGTGCTAACAGACGTCTTGAATATAAACTGCGTGACGCTGAAATTCTTTCTGTTTTACGTGGCGAGAATAATAAAAAAACTATAACAGATGCTTATAAAAAGCTTCTTATCAATCAGTTTCACGATATTCTTCCCGGCTCTCATATTCACCCTGTATATGAGGACGCAATGAAAGACTATGCCGAGATTGAAAAGACTGTTGATTCACTTATCGGCACAGGCTCAAAATATTTCAACACTCTTAATTTCAAACGTGACGCATTGACCTTTGTTCCTAACAAAAAGGGTACGGCTACTCGCTATGGTGTTAAAGGTAATTGGATTATTCCTAATATTCCTGCGCTTTCCTCAGCGTCACTTCGTGCAACTAAGTTTAATGACGGATGGATTAACCGCAACGGCAATAATATAGAAACTCCGTTTTATAAAGCTGTGCTTAATGACGACGGCTCTATTGCTTCTCTTGTTGATAAAAAGCAGGATAGGCAGTGGGTTGACGGCGATTTCAACAAGCTTAAGATTTATACAGACTGTCCGGGTAATTATGATGCTTGGGATATTCTTCCTAACTATAAGGATAAACAGATTGAAATTAAGGTGAGTGAAAAGCTTTCTCTTTGTGAACTTGACGGTGAATGTGCAACGTTTAAAACCGTTCTTTCAACCGATAAATCAACGTGGACTATGCTTATAAGATTCTTTAGAAGAAGCCGTGGCATAGAGGTTGAAAATATAGTGGATTGGAACGAAAAGCATAAGCTTGCAAAGGCTGAATTTTCTTGTAATGTTCTTACACGCAAGGCACTTTGCGACACCTCGGCAGGTTTTATTGAGCGTGACACTCATAAAAATACTACATGGCAGCAGGCAAGGTTTGAAACATGTCACCATAAATGGGCTGACCTTTCTGAAACCGACGGCGGTGTTGCACTTATCAATGACGGCAAGTACGGTATCGGCTTTGATGAAAATACTATGTCGCTTTCGCTTCTTCGTGCAACGATTCGCCCTGACGTAACCTCGGATATGGGGCATCATAATTTTAGCTATATGATTTATCCTCACGAAAACAGTGCTGTTGAGGCAGGCGTTAATAAACTTGCGTTTCAGTTTAATGAGCAACTTGTAAAATCCGACGTATCATATAACGGCGATACTTTTGAACCTCTTTATTTGCAGGCTATGAAGGACAGCGAGGATGGCTCAATGACGGTTATTCGTTTGAGTGAACAGGACGGCAAGCGTGGCAAAATTAAGCTTTCTAAGTCTGTTAAGCTTCTCGATATGCTTGAAAATGTTATCGGCGAGACTGTAGATACGCTTGAATATAAACCGTTTGAAATCATAACAATAGGTATTCAAAAATGACAGTTAATCAAATAATAATTCTCGTTGTTGTTATCCTTGTGCTTGGCATAATTGTTTTTCCGCTTATCAATCGCAGGCAGTTTATAAATCTTGAGCCTGACCAGCAGATTAGGCTTATTATGAAAGAGGCTAAAGGGCTTGTGTATTTTAAAAACGTGTCTAAGGGCAGTACAGGTGTTCTCTTTTATGTGAAAAATAAAAGAAAAATTCTTGCGCTTCCTTGGGTGCTTGACGGCGGCAATATGCTTTGTACTAAGAAAAATCCTTTTTCTAATTGGGATTATCCTGAGGATAAGCAGGAAATTAATCAAGATGAACTTGCTCAATTAAAGGACGAACTTGAAAAATATAATAAAAAGAACGCTGTTAAAATTGTGTTTAAATAAAAAGAAGAAAGACATTCCGAATTTTGAATGTCTTTCTTCTTTTTTATGTATTGTAATTCAAAAGATTATTTTGCATATTCGGTTAAATATAAGTATGTGTAAGGATATAGCAATTTAAAATCATAATCAAGTTTGTTTTGCTTTTTTAAATCCCTTGCGTGTTTATCAAAAGCGTCAAAGTATTCCTTGCCTGTGTTTGCACTTGCTTTAACGTATTCATCTTCTGCAATTTTTGAAAATGCGCTTTGAAGTATTTTGCCCTCCGGCTCGCCAAGCTTTCCGCTTTTGTATTTATTGAATGTGTAGCGAACGGTGTATTCGTCATAGTCAATAAGAAGGTTGAAGTATTCGTTATAGTCATTATCAATCAAATTGATATTTCCTATTCTTTTAATCAGCGTTTCAATTGATTTGTTAATGTCAATATCTTTATTGCTTTTAACTAAGCTTTTTATTGCTTGAATTGTCAATTCTTTTGATATGCTATCATTGTTATTGGCATTGTCGCCAAAATAATAGGCATATACGTCATTTGAGAACATTTCCTTTATGCTCTTATTGTATTCACTTCCGTCCTGCGGCACAGTAAATTTAACAACGCTGTAGTCGGAATTATCGTTAAGCTTTAAATCGATTTTTGCATCACTCATCCAAGCGCTTTCATCCTTTACATAGCCGAACCTTGTTGAATAAGTTGCGGCATAAAAGTTTAAATATACGCTGATTGTGTCATCGCCTGTGTATTCCTTTTGGTAAATATAATGTGCCTCACTTTTGTATTTTTCATAATCAAAATTCGGCGATGTGTGCTTCAAAATCTCATTTGATACTGCCTTGCCAAAGCCATTTGAATTTGGCATAATCTCATAAATTCTGATTCCGTCTGAGCTATATAAAGCAGGCTTATTATCAAAGTATATTATGGAAACAAAACTTTCATCGTTATAGTATTTTACTTCTTTAATAAGCTTTGCGTTTTTAAAATATTTTTTGTCAATAACAGGTGTGAGCGTATCGTTATGATTGTAATATTTTTCTGAAAATTGTTTTTTGGTATATTCCAATTCTTCAACCTTGTCGCTGTATTCGGTTTGCTCTGCATCATTGCTTCTGATTAGCTTCTTGCCGTCAAATTTGATTGTTGTGTTGCCGCCGTCAATCAGTATGCTTGAAAGTATAGGGCTTGCAAAAATCACTTTTCCTAAAATATAATCATCACTGAAACTGCTGCTTTGCGTTGAAGATATATTTGTATTTATGCTTATTTTATCAGTCTGCTTTTTAACGTCGACAGGGTTTGAAACGCAGGCACTCAAAACAGTAAGGCAAAGTATTATTGCAATAATGCTGGCTGCCTTTTTAGGCTTTTTGAATTTGAGAATGTTTTTTATTCTGCTTTTGGCGTCATTTTCAATAAAGCATAACGGACTCGGTGATGCTTTATAATTATTTGTTGCAAAACCGAGCAGGGCGGTGGAGTATTCTCTTTTTATACTTTTGAACGATTCAATAACCTTTTCGTCGCAGCTCATTTCCATATCCTTGTTCATAAGCCTAAATGCAACATAGCAAAGCGGATTGAAAAAGTGAATACATAAAAGCATGTATGCAAATGCTTTAATAATATAGTCTTTTCGCTTTAAATGGTATTTTTCGTGAGCGATTATATATTCAAGATAAGCGACGTCTGTACCCTTTGGTATATAAATTTTCGGTGCTGTAATACCGAATATAAACGGTGTGCTTATTTTATCGCAATAATAAATATTATCGCTGAATTTTTCACCGTCTTTAAGCATATATTTGCATTTTAAATATTTAATAATGCTGACAGTTAAAATAATTAATACAATCCCAAGCCAAATATAAGGTAAGGCATTTGATAGGGTAATTGTATCTGTATTTGAAGTGGATGATGAGCTGCCGATATTCTGCTGTATTATGCTTGCTTTATCAACATAGCTTAGCTTGTTATTATCTGTTTTAATCGGATTGCTGTTTATTACACTGCCGATATTAAAAAGACTTATAATTGATTTAAATGAGTACGGCACACAAAGCCTAAATCCTACTACGCTCCAAAGAATATAGCTGTATTTTTTAGGCAGATTTTTAAAGAAAAGCCTTATGATAATTACTAAAGCAATGATTATTGATGAGGTAATGCTCATATTTAAAACAGTATAAAATAAATTGCTCATATTCTTTTCACCTATTCCTTATAATCGTCAATCAATTTTTTTAATTCCTCTGCTTCCTTACTGCTGATTTTTTTGCCTGAAAAAAATGCTGTTAAAAAATTGGGGAGTGAGCCTGAAAATGCTTCGTCGATAACGTGCCTGCTTTCAAACTCCTGCACCTCGCTTTTTTTAACTGTTGACGAAACAATGCTGTTTTGATTTTTTGCAAATCCCTTTTCACATACTTTTTTGAGCGTGGTGTACGTTGTGGATTTTTTCCAATTAAGCTTCTCGGCGCAAAGCTCAACAAGCCTGCCAGAACGAACCGGCTCATTATTCCAAATGATGCTCATAAATTTATAATCGCTTTCACACATTTTTAAATTCATTTCATTGTCACTCCTTTGGTCTACAAGTATCGACCTCATCTATAGTCTACAACAATAGACCATATTTGTCAAGCATAAAAAATACCTAACTGAATTATTTTCAGTTAGGCATTTGATAATATATTGCGTTTTGTTATAACCTTGCTTCCAATCTGTAAATAGGGAACCCTTGTGACGAAAACTTCTGTTCATATTCCGTTTCGATATTTCCCTCAAAACCGCTCTTATGCAAATCAAGCGAAATATTTGAAAGCTTGAAGCCGCATTTTGAAAAGCTTTCGATTGAATATTCAAAAAAGTGCATATTGTCTGTCTTTTGGCATATTGCACCGCCGTTTTTGAGCATAGGCTTGTATATTTCAAGAAAACGTGGATTTGTAAGCCTGTGCGCCTCGTGGCTCTTTTTTGGAAACGGGCACGAAAAGTTAAGATAAATTTCCTCAATGCTGTTATTTGGTATGTAAGACGGTAAATATTCCGCCGTGCCGCAAAGAAACATAATATTGTCAAGCCCAAGTTCTCTCGCCTTGTCAATCGCCATAATCAGCACGTTCCTGTTTCTTTCAACGCAAAGAATGTTTTTGTCGGGATTTTGATGTGCAAACGTGTTGCCGAATTGACCCTTGCCGCAACCTATTTCCAAATATACAGGCTGCTCCTTTTTAAATACTTTATTAAAATCAAGAAGATGATTTTCCTTTATTGCATCTTGAAAATCAAGCGAGTCGTTTTTCATAGTAATAAGATAATCGCTTGAAGCCGCTATTCTTTCATCAAGATTTTTCTTTCTTTTCATTCTCATAATGAATATTTCCTTTAGTATAAAATAAATTAATGCTCGTCATTAAGTACCGCATGTGCACATTTAACTCCGTCAACCGCCGCAGAAATTATGCCGCCTGCATAGCCTGCGCCCTCGCCGCACGGATAAACACCTCTGATATTGCATTGAAGCAAATCATCACGTAAAATTCTTACAGAACTCGACGACCTCGTTTCAGGCGCCGTCAATACTGCATCATAGAGATTAAAGCCGTTTAGTTTTTTATCCATTTCAACTATAGCGCTTTTCATTGTTGCGGATACCTTAGTCGGTAAGCATTCGTCAAGATTTGTCAGCGTAACACCTGTAGGACAGGTAGGCTTAACATTTCCGAGTTGCTTGCTTTCAATTCCTTTTAGGAAATCGCCGACAAGCTGAGCCGGTGCGTTGTAATTAGCTCCTGCAAGTTCATAAGCCTTGTGCTCAATCTCTCTTTGATAATAAATGCCTGCAAGCGGGTGCTCACTCGGAAAATCCTTTGGTTCAATGCCAACAAGAAGCGCAGAGTTTGCGTTTTCTCCGTCACGTGCAAGTGAACTCATACCGTTTACTATTACACATTCTTTTTCACTTGCTGCCGCAACGACCGTGCCGCCGGGGCACATACAAAATGTATATGCACCTCTCTCGTGAAGTCCGTGGCACGCAAGCTTGTAATCAGCCGCACCGAGTTTCGGATGATTAGCAAATCTGCCGTATTGAGCCTCGTTAATAAGCTTTTGCGGATGCTCAATTCTTGCACCGACCGAAAACGGCTTTTGCATAATGTCAACGCCGAGGTTATAAAGCATTTCAACCGTATCTCTTGCACTGTGGCCTATTGCCATAATTACTGTATCTGTTTCAAGGTCAATGCTTTCACCCTTGTGCTCGTATGTCACTCCGTGCACAAATTTATTTGCAACAATAAGCCTTGTAAGCTTGCATTCAAGCTTTACTTCGCCGCCTAAACTTTCAATCTTTTTTCTTATGTTTTTAACTACAATTTCAAGCCTGTCTGTTCCGATATGCGGTTTTGATGAATATAAAATTTCTTCCGGTGCTCCCGCTTCGTAAAGTTCTTCAAGTATTTTCTTGATAAACGGACTTTTTATTCCCGTTGTGAGCTTTCCGTCAGAAAATGTGCCTGCGCCGCCTTCACCGAACTGTACGTTTGATTCTTCATTGAGCTTCTTTTCACGCCAAAATTTTTGAACGTCTGCCTTTCTCGCTTCGACGTCCTTGCCACGCTCAAGAATAATAGGCTTTAAACCCGAAAGCGCAAGTATAAGACCTGCAAACATACCTGCCGGACCGAAACCTACAACAACAGGACGGAATTTGCTTACTCTTTTGTTTTCAGGCAATTCGTAAACATACGGCTTAACGATTTGCACCTTGTTTGATTTGCATTTTGATGCAATTTGCTCCTCGTCAAGCGAGATGTTTACGTCAAGCGAATATGTGAAATGCACATCGTCCTTTTTTCTTGCGTCAATGCTTTTTTTATAAATAGTATATTTTTTTATATATTTTTCATTTATTTTAAGGATTTTAGCCGCTTTCTTTTTAAGTTGGCTTTCGTCCTCGTCAAGCGATAATGCAATTTCATTAATTCTTATCATTGTTTGTCCTCTTTTTCTTTATTTCGTCTGCGACGCTTATGCCGCTGTAAAATGCAAAGTTGAGATTATATCCGCCGCATTCAAATTGCCGATCCAATATCTCACCGCAGGCATATAGATTTTCAATAAGTTTAGATTCAAAATTATTAAATTCGGTCAAGTTTGCGCCGCCGCTCGTAATTTGTGCAAAATTATATCCTTTTGTGCCGGTGATAATCAATTGCCAATTTTTAGCGTATTTGCAAATTTTTTTCTTGTCACCGTTTGCTTGCTTTTCAAGCAGAGATGAAACTTTTTCACCGAGTATTCCCTCAAGTGAACCAAATTTGCTAATGTGTTCAAGTAATTCGTCTTCACTGAAATCATTTGCAAGGTCAATTACCGCATGGCATTTTTTAGGAGTTTTACATTCAAAATTTTTGCTTACGGCTTCGCTTAAATTCATACTCACAATTCCGGATAAGCCGTAATCTGTAAAAAGAATTTCTCCGTATTCTTGTTTTACACATTCGCCGTCAAGAAGTATTTTCATATTTCCTTTAACTCTTTGCCCTTTTAACTGCCTCGGATATTTACTTGATGATACAAGTTGAACAAGAGCAGGGGACAGCGGTGTTATCCTGTGGCCGAGATTTTTCAGTATCTCATATCCGCTGCCGTTTGAGCCGAGGGAGCTTTGAGCCATACCTCCGGCGGCAATAATAACGCTGTCTGCGTAAAACATACCGCAGTCGGTTGATACAATTAAATCCCTGTCAACGCTTTTAACTGTGCAGTCGGTAATGATTTGCACTCCAAGCCTGATACATTCTTTCTCAAGCATATCTCTGACGGTTGCGGCTTGATTTGAATAAGGATAAATTCTGCCCTCGCTGTCGCTTTTTGTTTTAAGTCCTATATTATTAAAAAAATTTATTACCTCTCTATAATGCTTTGCATGCTCGTTTGAAAGGTTGCATCTGCCGTTTCCCGTGGCAAGAATTTTTTTGCCGAGCGTATCAAGCCTTTCAAGAAGTATAACCTCATCGTTTGGCATATTCTGTTTTAATTTTATTGCACAGGCAAGACCGCTTGCACCTGCGCCGATTATAATTTCAGTCATATTATTCATTGCCTTATCATTGATTTTGTTATATAATAATATAAAACTTCGCCAATTGCAAACTTTTTGTTGAAAATACTTGACTTAGTTTACTTTCTGTGATATAGTAGTGCTTACCTCGTAGTAGGTGAAATGCCGATAGGCGTTATTTTTTTGCCTGCTTCGCTTTGCGTGGCGAACGAGGGAGATTATTTTATCGAAATATTAATGGAGGTGCTATTTTATGAGAGTTAAGATTACCTTAGCTTGCACTGAATGCAAACAGCGCAATTACAACACAATGAAAAACAAGAAAAACACACCTGACAGGTTGGAAATGAACAAGTATTGTCCATTCTGTAAGAAACACACTCTCCACAGAGAGACAAAGTGATTGGAGGAAGACCGAATGGCTGAAGAAAAGAAGACTTCAACTAAGGCTGACGCTAAATCTGAAAAGACAGCAAAAGCCGCTAAGTCTAAGGACAAGAAGTCAAAGAAAAATCCTTTTAAATCCATTGCGTCATTCTTCAAAAGTGTTAAGGCAGAGGGCAAAAAGGTTGTTTGGGCACCTGCAAAGGACGTCCTTAAAAACACCATTATTGTTCTTGTTGTAGTTATTATTGCAGGCTTGGCTATTTACGGTGTTGACTCGCTTCTTTCTCTTGGAATGAAGGGTATCAAGAACCTTGCCGAAACTACAACTACGACATCGGCTTCTCAGCAGGGTAAAAGTACAACAGCTGCTGCTCTTGATAAGGCTACCACAGCCGAAACAACAAAAGCTGCTGAATAATTACTTTGTACTTAATGCTTAAATAATTATTCGGGAGGCTTATTGATGGAAGAACCAAAATGGTATGTTGCACATACTTTTTCAGGATATGAAAATAAAGTTGCAAGCAACATTTTAACTGTTGTTGAAAATCGTAACCTTCACGACTTAATTTTTGAGGTTGCTATTCCAACCGAAACAGTAAAAGAACTTAAAAGCGACGGCACAGAAAAAGAGTATCAAAGAAAGTTGATGCCCGGCTATGTCTTCGTTAAAATGATTATGACTGACGACAGCTGGTATGTTGTTCGTAACACAAGAGGCTGCACGGGCTTTGTAGGTCCTGAGGGTGAGCCTCAGCCGCTTACAGACGAAGAGGTAAGAAATAACGCTCTTGAAAGAGTCAGCGTTAAGGTTAACTACGAAGTAGGCGATCTTGTTAATGTTGTTGACGGTCCTCTTGAGGGCTTCTCAGGTACTGTTGACGAGATTGACGTTGATAACAACAGCGTTAAGGTTACAGTTTCAATGTTCGGCAGAGAAAATCAGGTTGAATTTGAACTTGACCAGCTTGAAAAAGTTCAGGAAGACTAATCATTATTTAATTCAGTAATTCGCAGTATATCTGCTTATTATCATCGCTTGATTGCACTGTGGCGTTTAAGCGATGGTGGGAGAAGCCATAGGCTTCGCCATTTACCACAATATTAGGAGGAAATTAATTATGGCACAGAAGGTAGTAGGTTTAATTAAACTTCAGATTCCTGCCGGCAAAGCTACTCCGGCACCACCTGTTGGTCCGGCTCTCGGTCAGCACGGCGTAAACATTATGTCATTCACAAAGGAATTCAACGAAAGAACTAAGAATGACGCAGGTCTTATCATCCCTGTAGTAATCACAGTATATGAAGACCGTTCATTTACATTTGTAACAAAGACACCGCCTGCAGCTGTTCTTATTAAGAAAGCTTGCGGTATTGATAAGGCTTCCGGTGTTCCTAACAAGAACAAGGTAGCAACCATCTCAAAGGCTGACGTACAGAAAATCGCTGAAACAAAGATGCCTGACCTTAACGCAGCAAATCTTGAATCAGCAATGTCAATGATTGCAGGCACTGCACGCAGCATGGGTATAGTAGTAGAAGACTAATTCCCTTGTGGGAGGAAGTATCCGATTTAACCACTGGAGGTAATTTAATTATGAAACACGGAAAGAAATATACAGACGGTGCAAAGCTTATTGACCGTTCAAATTTATATGATTCAAAAGAGGCTCTTGACCTCACAGTAAAGACAGCTACAGCTAAGTTTGACGAAACTGTTGAAGCTCATATTCGCTTAGGTGTTGACTCACGTCACGCTGACCAGCAGGTTCGTGGCGCTGTTATTCTTCCTAACGGTACAGGTAAGGACGTTAAGGTTGCTGTTTTTGCTAAGGGCGACCTTGCTAAGGCTGCTACAGAAGCAGGCGCTGACGTTGTTGGCGATGCTGACCTTGTTCAAAAGATTCAGGGCGGCTGGATGGATTTTGACGTTGCTATCGCATCACCTGATATGATGGGCTTCGTTGGCCGTTTAGGTAAGGTTCTCGGTCCTCGTGGTCTTATGCCGTCACCTAAGGCAGGCACAGTTACTATGGACGTAGCTAAGGCTGTTCAGGAGGCTAAGGCAGGTAAGATTGAATACCGTCTTGATAAAACAAACATTATTCACTGCCCAATCGGCAAGGCTTCATTCGGTACTGATAAGCTTCTTGAAAACTTCAATGCTCTTCTTGACGCTATCATCAAGGCTAAGCCTGCTTCATCAAAGGGTCAGTACATTAAGTCAGTAGCTGTTGCTTCAACAATGGGTCCTGGTGTTAAGATTAACCCAAACAAGGTTGGCACAGTTGCAAGTGCTGAGTAATTTTAGGTATTGACAAGGAGCAATCCTTGTGTTAAAATACAATAGCTGTTCAGCCAAAGACAGCAGGTGCCGATACGGCGTAAGTTTTCGCCTGCCGAGGAATGGACATTCAAGTAGCATTATGTTATTTTGATGTTTTACGTGCATTCCGAGGTTCTCGGAGTGCACTTTTTTGTTATAGCTAAACAGCCTTCAAGTCCGTATTTTTTACGGCAAATATTAATGGAGGTAAATTAAATGCCAAGTACAGCAGTTCTTGAAAGAAAAAAGCAAATGGTTGCTGACCTTTCAGAGAGAATTAAAAATTCTTGTGCCGGCGTTGTAGTTGACTACAAGGGTATCAACGTAGAAGACGACACAAAGCTTCGTAAGGAGCTTCGTGAAGCAGGTGTTGAATACACAGTAGTTAAGAATACAATCCTCGGCAGAGCAGTTGAGGATGCAGGTCTTGCAGGTCTCGAAGATGTTCTCGAAGGTACTACAGCAATCGCAACAGCGGCTGATGATTATGTAGCATCAGCACGTATTCTTCAAAAGTTCGCTGATTCACACGACAACTTCTCACTTAAGAGCGGTTATCTTGACGGCGAAGTAATCTCTATGGATAAGCTTATGGCTCTTGCTAAGCTTCCATCAAGAGAAGTTCTCCTTGCTACAGTTTGCAGCGTATTCAATGCACCTATCGCAGCTTTTGCTCGTGGAGTACAGGCTATTGTTGATAAGGGTGGCGTTGAGGCTTGTGAGCCTGCAGCTAAGGAAGATGCACCTGCAGAGGAAGCAGAAGCTCCTGCAGAAGCACCGGCTGAAGAAACAGCTGAATAATTAAATCAAAACTATTTTAATTAAAATTTATCTTTAATCGGAGGAAAATAAAATGGCATCAGAAAAAGTTACAGCAATTGTTGAAGAGCTTAAAACTCTTACAGTTCTTGAGCTTTCAGAGCTCGTATCAGCAGTAGAAGAAGAATTCGGCGTAAGTGCTGCAGCAGCAGTAGCAGTAGCAGCACCTGCAGAGGGTGGCGCAGCAGCAGCTGACGAAAAGACAGAGTTTGACGTAGTACTTGCAGAAGTAGGCGCAAACAAGATTCAGGTTATCAAGGCTGTTCGTGAAGCAACAGGTCTTGGCCTTAAGGAAGCTAAGGAAATCGTTGATAACGCTCCTAAGGCTGTTAAGGAAGCAGTTCCAACTGCTGACGCTGAAGCTCTCAAGGCTAAGCTCGAAGAGGTTGGCGCAAAGGTTGAACTCAAGTAATTTAACCTTACAATTTACCTTTAATGAAACAAGCACAACCAATCGGTTGTGCTTGTTTTTTTGTTTAATGTGTTTTGTTAAACACGGAATTTTTTTCGACATCGTAGGGGCGACCATTGGTCGCCTTATTTTTCATACCCCAATACTCTCTTGCACCGTATCTATCACCTTGAATGCAACGCCGGAGAGGGCAAACCATAAAAGTGAAAACGGTACGCAGACCTGACCTAAAAAGTTTAGCGGAACACCTGAATAATCCCAAACGTGCTCCTTTAGTATGATATTAAATATCAATCCAAACAGCAGCTCAACCCCTGTTATAATCAACATTCCTACCAAGCATTTGAGCCAAAAACTCATTTCGTATTTTTGATTTATATAATAAAATGATGATAATACTATTGCGCCGGCGAAAAACATTGAGTAGTGCGTTCTGCCACGGTAGAGTATTTCAATAAGGCAATATCCCGCTCCGCCAGTCAGCGCAACAATTAAATAAGTGTAAAAATTTTTCATAATTGTATTATTGCTTTGTTTGTGCTAAAATATTTATATAATTTTTTTGTTTGGGTGCAATATGACGATTTTTGAAAAAGCAAATTACTTGATTGAAACAATTGAAAAAGCAGGTTTTGAGGCTTATCAGGTGGGTGGATGCGTCAGGGACTTTTTTATGAAAAGAAAGTGCGACGATATTGATATAACCACTTCTGCAAAGCCCGGTGACCTTGAAAAAATACTTGCTGAAAATAATATCAAATATATTGAAACGGGGCTTAAACACGGCACGGTTACCGCTGTTTTTGATGGCGATAATTTTGAAATCACTACTTATCGAACAGACGGTGAGTATATCGATAACCGCCACCCCGAAAATGTCAGCTTTGTAAGCAATATTGACGAGGATTTGTCACGCCGTGATTTTACGATAAATGCAATTGCATATAACCCTAATAAAGACGAAATTGTTGACCTTTTCGGCGGCAGAGATGATATAGGAAATAAAATAATTAAGGCTGTCGGCGATCCTGATAAAAGATTTAAAGAGGATGCACTCCGCATTATGCGTGCTATTCGATTTTCCTCAACTCTCGGCTTTGAAATTGAGAAAAATACCAAAGCCGCATTGTTTAGAAATAAAGAACTTTTAAAAAATGTATCGGCTGAAAGAATTTTTACCGAACTTTCAAAACTTCTTTTGGGCGATAATGTTTTTGATGTTTTAACCGAGTATAAAGAAATTATGGGCGTGATAATTCCCGAACTTGTACCAATTTTTACCTGCGGGCAAAATACTGTTTGGCATATTTTTGACGTCTATACTCATACTGCAAAAACAGTTGAGCAAGCGCCGAGGCTGCTTTCGCTTAGGCTAACTATGCTTCTTCACGATATCGGTAAACCCCTTGCAAAAACTACGGATGATAACGGAGTTGACCACTTTAAGGGGCATCAAAAAATCAGCGCAGACCTTGCCGCACCGATTTTAAAACGCTTTAAAATTTCAAATGAACTTTACGATAGGGTAATGCTTATTATCCCAATCCACGATATCCATATAGGAACAAAAAAGAAAAATATAAAAAAATGGCTCAACCGTTTGGGCGAGCAGGGTTTACGTGATTTAATTGCGGTTAAGCGTGCCGATAAACTCGGTCAAAATCCCAAAATGACAGGGGAGGAACTGCAAAATCTTGTTACTACCGAGTCGCTTGTTGAAGAAATTATCGCAAATGCCGAGCCTTATAGTGTTAAGGATTTGAAAATTAACGGCTTTGATTTGATAAATCTCGGCTTTAAGGGTAAGGTGATAGGGGATATTCTCTCTGCTGTTTTGGAAATGGTAATTGACGGCAAACTTGAAAATGAAAAAGATATATTATTAAAATATGCAAAAGAAAAAGGAGAACTGAATTAAACAGTTCTCCTTAATTATTTATTGTAGTTCAAAAATCAGCCTTCGTATTCGTCCTCATTCTCCCAGTTATGCCAAATGTTTTGAACGTCGTCGTTTTCCTCAAACATATCAATCATTCTTGCCATATTTTTCATATCTTCTTCAGATTCAAGCCTTGTATAAGTTTGAGGAATATAAGCGGCCTCACTTGAAATAATATGATATCCTTTGCCCTCAAGTTCGTCACGTATAGCGCCGACGTCATTAGGCTCTGTTCTAATCTCGAAAATATCTTCTTCATCTGTAAGGAAGTCGGAAGCGCCTGCCTCAAGTGCGTCCTCCATAAGCTGATCCTCATCAACATCCTCTTTTTCAATAACAATGACGCCCTGCCTGTCAAACATAAATGTAACAGAACCCGGTGTGCCCATATTTCCGCCTGCTTTGTCAAAGTAATGCCTTACTTCAGATGCAGTTCTGTTTCTGTTATCTGTAAGTGCTTCAACTACAACTGCGATACCGCTTGGGCCGTAACCCTCGTAAACGATTTCTTCAAAATTAGTGCTGTCGCTTTCGCCTGCAGCTTTTTTTAACATTCTGTCAATGTTATCGTTAGGAACATTGTTTTGCTTTGCCTTTGCAATAACATCACGAAGCTTAGCGTTGTTGTTAGGGTCAGGACCGCCGTTTTTAACTGCTACGGCAAGCTCTCTGCCTATTTTTGTGAAAACCTTTGCTCTTGCTGCGTCATTTGCACCTTTTTTTCTCTTAATGGTGCTCCATTTGTTATGACCGCTCATTTTCTCAACTCCTATATGTGAAATTCATTAATTTTTAACTTAAATATATTACCACATTATTATATATATATCAAGTATAATATTTTTACACTTTTTTAATTTGTTGTTGTATATTTACTTGTTATATGATATTATAGATATGTATAATTATATAAATTTGCATAATCATTCAGGAGGATTATATATGTATTCAGATTATTATGATTCAATTGGCAAAGTTGCCGAAACGGATAAGGAAGTTGCAGACGCAATGGCTTTAGAACTTAAACGTCAGCGTGATAACATTGAACTTATTGCTTCCGAAAACCTTGTGTCACCTCAGGTTATGGCTGCAATGGGCAGCGTGCTTACAAATAAGTATGCCGAGGGATTACCGGGCAAACGTTACTACGGCGGCTGTCAGTATGTTGATATTGTTGAAAATATCGCTATTAAAAGAGCTTGTGAACTTTTCAAATGCAACTATGCTAATGTTCAGCCTCATTCGGGCGCTCAGGCTAATACTGCAGTATATCTCGCTCTTCTTAAGCCGGGTGATACCGTTATGGGTATGAGTCTTGATAACGGCGGTCATCTTACTCACGGCTCACCTGCCAACATCAGCGGTAAATATTTTAATTTTGTTCCTTACGGTGTTGATGAAAACGGCTTTATTGATTATAAGGAATTTGCTAAGCAGGTTAATAAGGTTAAGCCTAAACTTGTTGTCGCAGGCGCTTCTGCTTATCCGAGAGAAATTGATTTTAAGACTATGGCTGATATTGCACATGCAAACGGTGCTATGTTTATGGTTGATATGGCTCATATTGCAGGTCTTGTTGCAGCAGGTCTTCATCAATCTCCTGTTCCTTATGCCGATGTTGTAACAACTACCACTCATAAAACTTTAAGAGGTCCACGTGGCGGTCTTATTCTTTGCAATAATGAATACCTTATTAAAAAGCTTAATTCTGCCGTATTTCCTGGTACTCAGGGCGGCCCTCTTATGCATGTTATCGCAGGTAAGGCAGTTTGCTTCGGCGAGGCTCTTAAGCCTGAATTTAACGAATATCAAAAGAGAGTAGTTGAAAATGCAAAGGCTCTTGCAAACGGACTTATCAAGAGAGGTATGAAGCTTGTTTCAGGCGGTACAGATAACCACCTTTGCCTTCTTGACCTTCGTGGAACTAATGTAACCGGCAAGGAACTTGAAAACAGACTTGACGAGGTTCATATTACTCTTAACAAGAATACCGTTCCTAATGAGCCTCTTTCACCGTTTGTTACCTCAGGTGTTCGTATCGGTACTCCTGCCGCTACAACAAGAGGTCTTAATACAGACGATATGGACAAGATTGCAGAATATATCACTCTTGCAGTTATTGATTTTGATAATAATAAGGATTATATCACAAACGGCGTTGCCGAGATTTGCGCTAAATATCCTCTTTACGAGTAATTTAAAGAAGTGATATATATGAAAGTATTGTTAATTGAAATACTGAAATTTTTTCTTCGCATTATCTATGCGCCGATTAAGCTTTTTAAAACTAAGGACAGAATAGTTTATCTTTCAAGGCAAAGCAACGATAAAAGTCTTGATATGCGACTTCTTGAAAAAGAAATTGATAAGCAATGTCCTAATACCGAGCAGGTTTTCAGGCTCAAAATGATACCTGAAAGCCTTGGCGGTAAAATATCGTATTGCTTTTCTGTTATCGGCGATATGTATTATCTTGCTACCTCTAAGGTTGCAATCCTTGATACTTATTCAATTACAGTTTCTTGCTTAAAGCATAAGAAAAGCTTAAAGGTTATTCAAATGTGGCACGCTTTAGGGGCGCTTAAAAAATTCGGGCTTCAAAGTGTCGGCACTAAAGAGGGCAGGGACGAGAAAATCAGTCGTGCAATGTGTATGCATAAAAATTACGACTATGTTCTCTCTCCAAGCAAAAAAACAGCTAAGTTTTATATGGAGGCTTTCGGTTGCGATAATTCTAAAATAAAAATTTGTTCGCTTCCGAGAGTTGACGATATATTGACTGATAATAATGCCGCTTCAAGATTTTTTACAGAAAATCCGGGATTGAGCCACGATAAGATTGTTCTTTATCTTCCTACTTTCAGAGAAAGAGATGCTTATATTGCCGAGCAGCTTAAGGTAGAATTTCGTGATGTTGACGGCTACCGCTTAATTATAAGCGCTCATCCTCTTTTTTCCAAAATTAAAATTGAGAATGAGTTTTCATACAGCGGTGATTTCTCGACTTATGATTTAATGAAAATTGCCGATGTTATTATTACCGATTATTCGGCTTGTGCGTTTGAGGCAAGCGTTCTTATGAAACCGCTTTATTTCTTCGTTCCTGATTATGATGAATATTCAAGCGAACGTGGAATTAATGTTGACCTCAAAAAGGAAATGCCGAGTGCTACATTTGAAAATGCAGAAGAACTTGTAAATGCCATTAAATTAAATAATTATGATTTTGATATGCTTTACAAGTTCAAATGCGAATATGTTGAAAATACTAAGGCTAACAATGCAGAAATACTTGCTAAGTTTGTTTCTATGTTGCTCAAAGCTTAGAATTTATATTAAAGAAGGCAAAAACAATGGAATATACGTTTTCTGACAAAATATCTTCTCTTCAGCCAAGTGCTATAAGAGAGATACTTAAGGCAACGGCCGATCCTAAAATTATTCCTCTTGCAGCAGGTAATCCGGCACCCGATGCTTTTCCTGTAGAAGAGGTTAGGGCTATTGCTGCTCAAATTCTTGACTCTTGCCCTATCGATGCGCTTCAATACGGTGTGTCTGAGGGATATCAGCCGCTTCGTGATACTGTCAAAAAGTGGATGAGTAATCACGAAAATATCGGCAGAGATTTTGACGATATTATTATCGTTTCGGGCGCTACTCAGGTTATGGATTTAACTACAAAGGTGCTTTGCAACGAAGGCGATACCGTTATTTGCGAAGAACCGTCGTTTATCGGCTCTCTTAATTGCTTTCGCTCATACGGCTGTAAGCTTAAAGGTGTTCCTGTCGAGGCTGACGGAATGAATGTTGAGCTTCTCGAACAAGCACTTAAAACAACGCCTAACGCTAAATTTATTTATACCATTCCTAATTTTCAAAATCCGTCGGGTGCTACAATGTCACTTGAAAAGAGAAAAAAACTTTATGCACTTGCTAAGCAGTACGGCGTTATGATTTTGGAGGACAATCCATACGGCGATTTGAGAGTTTGCGGCGAAGCACTTCCTACAATTAAGTCTATGGATGAGGACGGAATTGTTATTTATGCCGGCTCATTTTCAAAAATACTTTCACCGGGCTTGCGTGTAGCATATTGTATTGCTCCTCAAAAGGTTATCGCTAAAATGACAGTCGGCAAGCAGGCTTCGGATGTTCATACTCCTTGCCTTAATCAAATGATTGTTGACGAATGGTTTAAGCAGTATGACGTTGATGCCCATATTAAGCATATTCAGGATATTTACAGAAATAAGCTTAATCTTATGTGCGACTGTATTGATGAACATCTCGGCGATTTTGTGGAGTACGTTAAGCCGCAGGGCGGTCTTTTCGTATGGTGCAAGCTTCCTGACGATGTCGATATGCTCGACTTTGTTAAAAAAGCAGTTGAAAAGAATGTTGCTGTCGTTCCCGGCAATGCGTTTTTAATGGACGATACGCAAGAATCACATTTCATTCGCCTTAATTTTTCAACCCCAAGTGATGACGGAATTATCAATGGAGTTAAGGCTTTGGGCGAAGTAGCTAAATCATATAGATAATCGGAGAATAACTATGGCAGAAGAAATAAAAAAAGAACGTAAAAAAAGAAGTCTTTCACTTATTCAGCCGACCTCTGTTCCGACTTTGGGTAACTATCTCGGCGCTATGCGTGGCTGGAAAGATTTTCAGGATGATTTTGATACAGTTTTCGGCATTGCCGATTTACACTCAATTACAGTAAGGCAGGACCCGCAAAAGCTCAGAATTCAAACTACTCAGCTTTATGCGCTTCTTATGGCTACGGGTCTTGACCCTGATAAGAGTATCCTCTTTATTCAGTCGCACGTGCCTCAGCATTCTCAGCTTGCTTGGATTCTTAATTGCTACACTCAATTCGGTGAGCTTAACAGAATGACGCAGTTTAAGGATAAATCTCAGCAGCACGCAGACAACGTTAATGCAGGTCTTTTCACTTATCCGTCGCTTATGGCTGCCGATATTCTTCTTTATCAGGCAGATGTTGTGCCTGTCGGCGTTGACCAAAAGCAGCATCTTGAAATCACAAGGGATATTGCAGAACGCTTTAACGGAATTTACGGCAATGTGTTTACCATTCCTGAACCTTATATTACTAAGACTGCCGCTAAGGTTATGAGCCTTGCTGACCCAACAAGAAAGATGAGTAAGTCAGACCCTAACCCTAAGGGCACTGTTTATCTTACAGATGAGCCTAATGTAATTATGAAGAAGTTTAAGAGTGCAGTAACAGACAGCGAAATGAGTGTTCGTTATGCCGAGGGTAAAGACGGAATCAATAATCTTATGTCAATTTATTCCGCTGTTACAGGCAAAGATTTTGATACTATCGAATCGGAATTTGCAGGAAAGGGCTATGGCGATTTCAAGACAGCAGTAGGCGAAGCTGTTGTTGCCGAGCTTGAACCTGTGCAAAAGCGCTACAATGAGTTTATGAAAGATAAAGCATATCTTCAGGAAAAATGGACTCAGGGTGCAGACCTTGCTCAACGTGTATCTCAGCGCACACTTGACAAGGTAATGAAAAAGGTAGGCTTTGTGCTTAAATAATTTAATGTTTCTAAATATGATAAAAGCTCGTAAACCCTTGTGTTTACGGGCTTTTTTGTATAGTTTTTTGGTTTGCCTGAAAAAGAATTTAAAAATTTTTCAAAAAAATACTAAAAACCTATTGACAAAATAGGTAATGTAGTGTATAGTGTAGACATCACAGAAAAACCTACAAACCACATAGGTAATAAGGGAAATGCTAAAGGGGAGATTGTTATGACAAAAATCTATAGCAAATTAACAGTCGCAAATATTAAAAATCAACGAATGTGTTTTCGATGTTATATGTGATTATTCACAAAAAAATATTATAGTTTTAAATTTTAATTACTAAACATAAAAACCAATTTTTAACATCGAAAGGAAATAACATTATGTCAGATTATAAATATCATTTTGAAACACTTCAGCTTCACGTAGGACAGGAAGAGCCCGATCCGGCTACAGATTCAAGAGCAGTTCCGATTTATCAGACTACATCTTATGTATTCAAAAACAGCGACCACGCACAAGCAAGATTCGGTCTTGCAGATGCGGGTAACATTTACGGCAGACTTACAAATTCAACTCAGGACGTTTTTGAAAAGAGAGTTGCGGCTCTTGAGGGCGGTGTAGCTGCTCTTGCAACAGCTTCCGGTGCATCGGCACTTGCTTATACATTTCAGGCTCTTGCTCAGGCAGGCGACCACATTGTATCGGCTAAGACAATCTACGGCGGCACATATAACTACCTTGAGCACACATTTTCACAGTTTGGTGTAAACACAACATTTGTTGACCCTGACGACCTTTCAAATTTTGAAAATGCTATTCAGGATAACACAAAGGCAATCTTTATCGAAACACTCGGTAATCCTAATTCAAATCTTGTTGATATTCAAAAGCTTGCAGATATTGCTCATTCACACAATATTCCGCTTGTTATAGATTCAACATTTGCAACACCTTATCTTTTAAGACCTATTGAATACGGCGCAGATATCGTTGTGCACAGTGCAACTAAATTTATCGGCGGCCACGGCACAACACTCGGCGGTGTAATCGTTGACAGCGGCAACTTTGATTGGAAAGCAAGCGGAAAATATCCGCAGATTGCAGATCCTAACCCAAGCTATCACGGTGTATCATTCCAAGAGGCAGCAGGTCCTGCGGCATTTGTAACATATATTCGTGCTATTATTCTTCGTGATACAGGTGCTACAATTTCACCGTTTAACGCATTCCTTCTTCTTCAGGGGCTTGAAACTCTTTCGCTTCGTGTTGAGCGTCACGTTGAAAACACAAAGAAGGTTATTGAATATCTTGTTAATAACCCAAAGGTTGAAAAGGTTAATCACCCAAGTGTAGATTCAAGATATAAGGACCTTTACAATAAATACTTCCCTAACGGAGCAGGTTCTATCTTTACATTTGAAATTAAAGGCGGAGAGGCTGAAGCTAAGAAGTTTATCGACAGCTTAAAGATTTTCTCAATCCTTGCAAATGTAGCAGACGTTAAATCACTCGTTATTCACCCTGCAACCACAACACACAGCCAGCTTAGCCCCGAAGAGCTTGCTGAGCAGGATATTAAGCCTAATACAATCAGACTTTCTATCGGTACAGAGCATATTGACGATATTATTCACGATCTCGACGAAGCTTTCGCCGCAATCGACTAATTTAAATTATTTGATTAATTATTAAGGAGATTATTTATTATGGCTATCTATAAATCAGCACTCGACCTTGTAGGCAATACACCTCTTCTTGAGGTTACACATTTTGAAAAAGACAACAATCTTGAAGCAACAGTTCTTGTTAAGCTTGAATACTTTAATCCGGCAGGCTCTGTTAAAGACAGAATTGCTAAGGCAATTATCGAAGATGCGGAAAAGACAGGCAAACTTAAGCCTGACTCGGTAATTATTGAGCCTACAAGCGGTAACACGGGTATCGGTCTTGCATCTGTTGCAGCGGCAAAGGGTTACAGACTTATTATCACAATGCCTGAAACCATGAGCGTTGAAAGACGCAATCTTATGAAAGCATACGGCGCAGAACTTGTTCTTACAGACGGTGCAAAGGGTATGAAGGGTGCTATTGCTAAGGCAAATGAGCTTGCCGAGGAAATTCCTAACAGCTTTATCGCAGGTCAGTTTACAAACCCTGTAAACCCCGCTACTCATAAGGCAACAACAGGTCCTGAAATTTGGAACGATACCGAAGGTAAGGTTGATATCTTTATTGCAGGCGTCGGCACCGGCGGTACTCTTTCAGGCGTAGGTGAATACCTTAAGAGCAAAAATCCGAACGTTAAGATTGTTGCAGTTGAGCCTGCTACTTCTCCTGTTCTTTCAAAGGGCACGGCAGGTCCTCATAAAATTCAAGGTATCGGCGCAGGCTTTGTTCCCGATACTCTTAACACAAAGATTTATGACGAAATTATCACGGTTGAAAATGAGGATGCATTCGCAACGGGTAAGGCATTTCCTAAGCAGGAGGGTGTACTTGTAGGTATTTCAAGCGGTGCAGCTCTTTGGGCAGCTAAGGAGCTTGCTAAAAGACCTGAAAATAAAGGTAAGACAATTGTTGCTCTTTTGCCTGATACAGGTGACAGATATCTTTCAACTCCGCTTTTTAGCGAGTAATAAACACAGATATAATATTTCCCTTATATCATTAAATCGAGGCTCGGACTTAACGGTCCGAGTCTTGATTTTTTCCTTTATGCTCAAATGACACCGCTATATTTAAAAAAATTTTGATAAAATCAGCGAAATATAATAAAATTTATAATTTATTATTGATATTAATTTGACAAAGTGTTAAAATCTATAATAGGCAAATTTGGAACATTTTAAATTTTCATATATGCTCTGTCACATTTTCAAGGAGGAAAAAACAGTGAACGACTCAAAAGCACTTAAAAGACTTGAAGCACTTTTTGATGACGGCTCATTTACCGAGATTGATGCTTACGCTAAATCGGCTGACGGTTCGGTTGAGGTTGTTGCCGGCTTCGGAACAGTAAACGAGTGCGCAGTATATGCGTTTTCACAGGATATTACTGTTGACGGCGGTGCTGTAAGTGTTGCACAGTGTGCTAAAATTAAAAAGATTTACGATCTTGCATTAAAAACCGGTTGTCCGGTTATCGGTGTGTATGATTCAAACGGTGTTAAGCTTACCGAGGGATTTGAGGTTATGAATGCCTATGGCGAGCTTGTTAAAGCATCAACATCAATGAGTGGCGTATGCCCTCAAATTTCTATTATCGCAGGCTCTTGCCTCGGTACATCTGCTCTTATTGCTAATATGGCTGATGTAGTTATAGCAGTTAAGGACGCTGATTTTTATGTAACTGCTCCGAGCGAGGTTACAGCCGAGGAAAGCTATGAAGCAGGAACAGTCGATGTTCTTTGTGATACTTTTGAAGAAGCAGTTGATGCTGCTAAGAATATTGCATCTCTTCTTCCGTCTAACAATATTTCTCCTGCTCCTCTTTTTGAGTTTGCAGCACCAAGCACTTTTGCTAATGACGGCGATGATGCTATGACTGTTATTAACAGTATTGCAGATGCAAATTCAGTTGTTGAACTTAAGGGCGGATATTCAGAAAACAAATGCAAAACCGTTCTTGCAACCGTTATTGGAACAACAGTAGGTTTTGTTGCATTTGAGGGCGAGCCTATTTGCCCTTGCTGCTCATATAAGGCTGAGGCTATGGTTAAGCTTTGCGATGCTTATTCAATCCCTGTTGTTACATTGGTTAATGCAAACGGCGCAGTTAATAAGGCAGGCAAGGAAAATCAGTGCCTTACAGCGTTTACCAAGCTTACAAGCGCTTATGCTACCGCTACAACACCTAAGATTTCCGTTATCACCGGAAATGCAGTAGGTATTGCTTATATCGCTCTTGCAGGTAAGGGTGCTAATGCAGACTTTACATTTGCTTGGGATAAGAGTGTTGCATCACCGCTTCCGACTGAATCCGCTGTTCAGTTTTTGTTTAATGAAAGACTTGCAAACGGCGAAAGCAAGGAGGAACTTAAGAAGGAATATACAGAAAAGGTTGCTTCTCCGTTTACTGCCGCTGCTTGTGGTGCAGTTGATGATATTTTTGCTCCTGCCGATACTCGTGCAAAGGTTATTGCCGCACTTGATATTCTTGCAGGAAAAAGAGAAAATACTTTACCGAGAAAACATTCTGTTAAATAATGGAGGATAATAATATGAAAAACTATACAATTACTGTAAACGGTACACCTTATAATGTAACTGTTGAAGAGGGCGCCGGCGCTCCTGTTGCCGCTGCTCCTGTAGCTGCACCGGCTGCCGCAGCACCTGCTCCTGCACCGGCTGCTGCTCCTGCTCCTGCAGCTCAGGGCACAGCAGGTTCAGTTAAGGTTGAAGCTCCTATGCCGGGCACAATCCTTGATGTTAAGGTTTCAGTAGGCGATTCTGTTTCAAGCGGCTCTGTTCTTTGCATTCTTGAAGCTATGAAGATGGAAAATGAAATCGTTGCTCCTCAGGACGGCACTGTTGCTTCTGTTAATGTTTCTAAGGGTGACAGCGTTGAAGCAGGCCAGGTTATCATTACATTAAACTAAGAGGTGTCGTAAATGGCTAAAATCGGAATTACTGAAACAGTTCTCCGTGATGCTCATCAGTCTTTGATTGCAACACGTATGAGAACTGACGAATTTGAGGGCATTCTCGAAAAAATGGATAAAATCGGCTATCATTCACTTGAATGTTGGGGCGGTGCAACATTTGACAGTTGCCTTAGATTCCTTGATGAGGACCCGTGGGACAGGCTTCGTCTTATTCGTAAAAAATGTCCTAATACAAAGCTCCAAATGCTTTTCAGAGGTCAGAATATGCTCGGCTATCGCCATTATTCTGATGAGCTTGTAGATTATTTTGTTAAAAAGAGTATTGATAACGGTATCGATATTTTGAGAATTTTCGACGCTCTTAACGACGTTCGTAATCTTCAAACAGCTATTGATGCCGCTAAGAAATACGGCGGTCACGTTCAGGCGGCTATTTCTTATACAACCGGTCCTGTTTTTGATATTGACTACTATTGCAATTATGCAAAGCAGCTTGAGAATGCAGGTGCTGATTCAATTTGTATTAAGGATATGGCAGGTCTTTTGACTCCTTACGGAACTTATGACCTTGTTAAGGCACTTAAGAGTACAGTTGATATTCCTGTTCAACTTCACTCTCATTATACTTCAGGCCTTGCTTCTATGGTACACCTTAAAGGTATTGAAGCAGGTGTTGATGTAATTGATACTGCTATGAGCCCGCTTGCTATGGGTACTTCTCATCCGGCTACAGAGTCTATGGTAGCCGCACTTAAGGGTACTGAATACGATACAGGTCTTGATATCAAGGCTCTTTCTGAAATCAGAGATTTCTTTACGCCTCTTCGTGAAAAATATCTTGCTTCAGGTCTTCTTGACCCGAAAATGCTTGGTGTTGACGCTAATACTCTTCTTTATCAGGTGCCGGGCGGTATGCTTTCTAACCTTGTTTCTCAGCTTAAGCAGGCAGGTAAGGCAGACAAGCTTGACGAGGTGCTTGCTGAGGTTCCGAGAGTAAGAAAGGATTCAGGTTATCCTCCACTTGTTACTCCTACCTCTCAAATCGTTGGTACTCAGGCTGTATTCAACGTTATTATGGGCGAGAGATACAAGATGGTTACTAAGGAATTTAAGGATTTGGTTGCAGGTAAGTACGGTAAGACTCCTTGCGATATTGACCCGGATTTCCAAAAGAAGATTGTAGGCGATGAAGAAATTATCACTTGCCGTCCTGCGGATCTTATTCATGATAAGATTGATGATTTCAAGGATGAAATTAAAGAGTATTATGAGCAGGAAGAGGATATCCTTTCGTATGCTCAGTTCGGTCAAGTTGCTGTTAAATTCTTCCAAAAGAGAAGAGATAAAAAATACAACCTTGACGGCAAGCATGAGGATTTTGAATCAAAGGTTCACCCTGTTTAATTATTCAATAACTTAATAATAATTATAATTATAAAAGGTGTTGCATCAGCAACACCTTTTTATATATTTTATTTAACATTATGTACTTTAATGTTTATATAATCATTAGCATTTGCATAATAAATGTCTAAAAATCTTCCAAATTTGTGAACTTATTATGTATAAACTATTGCAAAATGTTGTATCTTGTGCTATATTAACATTAGAGTACTGTTTGAATAATTATCATAAATTGGAGGAATTAAAAAGTGAAAGAAACATTCAAAAAGCTATTCGCATGCCTTATGGCTTTGATTATGGTGATGACTGTAACCCCATTCACAGCCGTTACCGCTTCGGCCGCTGAGGCAAAAAGCTCAAACATTGCGGAAACTGAGGCTAAATACAAAACAGCCCCATCTGCAACCTTTACAGCCAAGAAGGGTATGAGTGAGGTTTCTTGGCTCAACAGCAGTGAAGTAACTACCACTGAAGGAACAACTTATAAGCAGTCTTTTGCTCCGTCATCAAATGTACTTTATTGGCCGAGCGCTTATGTGGGAACAACAACTAATCTTGACGAGGGCGCAAACAGACTTAATTTAAAAATGTTTTATCCGTCGGCAGTATTGCTCTGGGACGGTAAAACAGACGTTTATATGCCTATTATGGCACTTGCTCAAAATACACTAAAAAGCAATCCTTTGGCATTCGACTCCGGCAGAACAATTTTTTATGCTGCACCTTATGATTTGGAACGTTTAAACGCTGCCACATCTCCTGCTCACAGTACGGATTTTTATGCTGATGAATGGCGTGGTGTTACCGGTTCGAAAAATGAGAATTTTACATTGACCAGATATTCTGACGGCTCAACTTTTGGATTTGCTGCTGAAGTATTAACCTCGTTTATTTTCAAAGGCGAAGGCGCAGGTAAATGCTATAATTTCGGATTATCCATGGAAAATGATGCCGCAAGTTTTCTTCACGTTGACAGTGGCATAACATTTGATTCAAACGGCTACTTAGCTAAAAAACTCTATTGGACAACTAATTCATTCAGTGATCCGGAGAAGTTTAATACATCTCAGGATAACAACACTTGGCAGTCAAGCTCTACAATTTATGTAGTAAACTATGAGCCTGTTGCTGATGCTGCAAATGAAGCGGCAGAATATTTAAAAACTTTAGTTCAAACAGATTATACTCCTGAAGCGGTTAATGCATACTATGATGCTGTTATGGCATTATATGATTTTGACCCTAACACTTATTTTGACCAAAATGACGGTAAATCCGCAACTGATGTTGAGGATATTGCTGTTCGTGTAGGTAAGTGCACAACGGAAATTAAAAAACTTGTTGATAATTATAATGTTGCAAAGCAAAATCTTGAAAACAGTAAGCAATACCGTATTTCGTTTAGAGATGTAAACGGTACTCTTGTTGCTGACCACTACTACAAGGCAGGCGAAACCATTATTCAGCCAAAGCTTGATAAAGATAAGTTTGTAAATGATGATCCTGAAGGTCATTATACTGCTTCTTATAAATGGCAGCCTGCAATTTCAGCTACAGCTACAGCTGATGTAAGCTATGTTGAAAAAGCAGTAATTCCTGCTAAAACACCGCATGAATATCCTGCAAATTATACTCCTGTATATCAAGATGGCAAATATGCACATACACGCAAATGTGCATTGTCTGATTGTGGTTATATTGATTGGGCATATTGCACATTCGTAAAGGATGAAGAAAAATCTAAAGACGCAACTTGCACTACTGATGAAATCCTTGTAAAGAAATGCTCAGTTTGCGGTCAGTCTTATACCGATAACGTTAATAATAAAAAGAAGCTCAATCATGATATGCAGTTGGTAAAAACAGTTGCACCTACATGTTCCGATGAAGGTTATGATTTATATAAGTGCTCAAGATGTGATGTGACTGAAAAAAGAAATATTGTTCCTGCAATTTCCGGAAGTCACGATTGGCAGTTTACTAAAACCGTTGCCCCTACTTGCAACGAGAAGGGTTATGACCTTTATACATGCAAGAAATGTAAATCAACTAAAAAGGAAAATATTCAGCCAATCAATCCATCTAATCACAAATTTGTAAAAACAAACACTGTAGCACCTACTTGCACTACAGGCGGCTATGACGTTTATACTTGTGAGCGTTGCGGTAAAACGGAGCATAGAAACGAAGTTCCGGCTATCGCAGGTGGCCATACATATCAGTTTACAAAGACCGTTGCTCCAACTTGCACAGAGCAAGGCTACGACATTTATACTTGTTCAAAGTGCGGCAATACCGAAAAGAGAAATGTAAAGCCAATTGATTCATCAAATCATAATTACACTGTAACGGTTGTCGCTCCGACTTGTACTGAAAAGGGATATACAAAACATACCTGTTCACGTTGCGGCAATACATATAATGATAATTACATTAACGCATCCGGCCATTCATTTACAAATTATGTTCTTGACGGCAACGCAACCTGTACTCAAGACGGCACGATGACAGCTAAGTGTGACAAATGTAACGAAACTAATACAATCCCAGCTCCCGGTTCAAAACTCGGTCACGATTATGCGCAAACTGTTACTCCTGCTACTTGTGTTTCAGGTGGATACACAACTTATGTTTGCACAAGATGTAATGACACTTATGTAGGAAATCATGTCGATGCTATCGGTCATAGTTATAATAATGTTGTTACTCCTCCAACCTGTACGGCAGGCGGATATACAACGCATACTTGTGTAAGAGGCGACAGCACCTTTGTTGATTCTCAAACTTCGCCTCTCGGTCATAGCTATACTGCAACTGTAGTTGCCGCTACAACAACGTCACAAGGCTATACAGTATATACTTGTACACGTTGCGGCGTTAATTATGTAAGTGATTACACACCTGTATTGCCGACTCTTACTCCGAATGAAAACAAAATTGCTAAAGAATACGGAGTCGATGCTAAAACAGCTCAGGAAATTAATTACATTTTTATCACTAATAATGTTTCAAGTGATACGGCTTCTTTGACCGAAAGCAAAATGACTGCTAAACCTCCTAAAGGCGACGGCGATTATAAAGGCTCAAACTTCGGACTTTTAAGAGCGAAAACCACTAAACTTAAAAAGAACAGTGTTACCGTTAAATGGAATAAGGTTAAAAATGCAGACGGCTATATTGTTTACGGTGCTAAGTGCGGTGCCAAGAGTAAATATAAGGTACTTAAGGTGGCTTCAGGTAAGACTACATCCTATACTCACAAAAAGCTTAAGAAAGGCACATATTATAAATATAATATCGTAGCATTTAAATATGTAAACGGTGTCAAGGTTACACTCGCTGCTTCTAAAAAGATTCACGCAACAACTCTTGGCGGTAAATACGGTGTAGCAAAGTCAGTTAAACTTAATAAGAGTAAGGTAAAAATCAAAAAGGGCAAGACCTTTAAGATTAAAGCTTCTGAAATTAAGAAGGATAAGAAAATTAAGAGGCACAGAGCTATTTGCTATGAATCTTCAAATACTAAGATTGCCACAGTAAATTCAAAAGGCAAGATTAAGGCTAAGAAGAAGGGCAAATGCACAATTTATGTATACGCTCAAAACGGTGTTTATAAGACTGTGAAGGTAACAGTTAAATAAAAATCAATAGTTTTGCAGAGGCGGTTGAAAAACTGCCTCTGTTTTTTTATTTGACTACGAAATAAATATACCCACCATAGGTTAAAAGGAGCAGTATTCCTTGCCATCTTTGGAATTTTTGCGTTATTATCGTCGGCAAAACCGCAATGCAAATAACTATAAGGCATATTTTCATATCCATACTTACGCTTGAGGCAGAAACGGCAAGTTCACCGCTCCCTCTTGCTATTGAAATTAATGAGCAAAGCGGAAGGATTAATGTTAAATCAATAATGTTTGCACCGAGTATGTTGCCTGCCGAAAGTGTTCCGGATTTCTTTTTGAGCGCTGACAGCGCCGTTACAAGTTCCGGCAGGGAAGTGCCTATTGCAACTGCAATTACGCTTATCACCCTTTGCGAAATGTGTAAGTTTTTTGCTATTTGAGTTCCTTGCGATACAAGAAGTCTTGCGCCTATAACTATTCCTATTGCGCCAAAAATAAATAAAACAGTACAAAGCACTTTTTCTTTTACTGTAAACGTTTTATCGTTTTCATCGTTTTTTACTTCTTTTTTTATGCTTTTTATGTTTTCAAAAATAAATACTGCAAATACTGATATTAAAAGCGTAACACCTAATGCGGACAAAAAATAATATTCTTTGCTTTCGCCTTTAAATTGTAATGTTTGTTTTTTTGTGATAACGCAACCTATTATTAAAGATATAACTGCTAAAATCATTGAAATACCTTTAAAGAAAATGTCACGCCTTTTTATTTCAAAGGGCATAAAGGTTATGAAAAGTCCTAATATCAGTGCAGTGTTTGCTGTGACCGAGCCTATTGCATTGCCGACTGCCATATCGACGTTTTTGGTTACGGTTGCCTGAACGCTTACTATTATTTCAGGCAGAGTTGTAGCAATTGAAACGATTGTTGCGCCTATTATAAAATTAGGTATTTTAAGCATTTTTGCCGCTTGTGTTGCACTGTCTACAAAAATATCTCCGCCCTTGATTATTAAAAAAAGTCCGATAATAAAAAAGGTGTATGTAAAAATATTCGCCATATCTGTCCGCCTTAAAATTTAGTTGTGTTAAATGCTTATATATGTTATAATATTTCAGTTAATTAATATATGAGGTGACGTTATGTCTAAAAACAAAAAATTCACTCCTTTAATATTTATTCCTATTGCAGTGGCAGTATTCGTGCTAATCATTCTTGCCGTAAGCGGTCATTTAACTAAAACCGAGGATACAAAAAAGCCTACTGCCGAAACCTCAATTTCAGTCGTTAATGATGAAACGACTGAGCCTACAAGCGCTAATACCGACGGTAAGGTTACTCTTTGCGCAGTTGGTGATAATCTTATTCACAACACCTTGATTGATGCAGGTAAGCAGGAGGACGGAAGCTACGACTATACTTGCCTTTATAAAAATATTGCTCCCGTTATTCAAAAATATGATATGTCTGTAATTGACCAGGAAACAGTTTTGGGCGGCTCTGAATTTGAATATACGGGTTATCCTGTTTTTAATTCTCCGCAAGAAGTTGGCGACGCTGCTATTAAGGCAGGCTTTGATATTTTCAATTGTGCAAATAATCATATTATGGATAAAGGCTCTCAGGGCGTTATGAATGAAATTGATTATTTCAAAAAGCAAAAGGATATTGTTTATCTTGGCATTAACGAGGACGAGCAGAGTTATAACACTGTTAAATATTATGTAAAAAACAATATAACATTTGCGCTTCTTAATTATACCTATGGCACAAACGGCATTGACTTGCCAAGCGATAAGCCGTGGCTTGTTAATTTGATGAATAAGGACAAGGTTACTAAGGATATAAAAGAGGCAAGGGAAAACGCCGACGTTGTAATCGTGTTCCCTCATTGGGGGACGGAAAACAGCTTTGGTATATCTGATTATCAAAAGGAATATACCGAGCTTTTCAGTTCTCTCGCAGTTGACCTTGTTATCGGTTGTCACCCTCACGTTATTCAGCCGGTTAAAGAGGTTACTAATGACAAGGGGCATAAAATGCTTGTCTATTATTCTCTCGGTAATTTCATTTCTCATCAAATTGAAATTGACCAACTTTGCGGTGGTATGGCAAGTGTTGATATTGAAAAGAAAAACGGCGAAATCACAATTGAGGGCAAACTTGTACCGATTGTAACTCATTACAGCAGAACCGACAGCGGCAAATTTACATTTGATGTCTATAAGCTGAGTGATTATAATGAAGAACTTGCCTCCTCGCATTCTCAAAAGGGCGGCACGCCCGAATATTATAATAAGCTTGTTAAAAAGGTTGTGGATGAAAAGTACCTCGATTTATCGAAATAGTCTATTTTTTGTCATTTTGTATAAAAACTTTTAACATGAATTATTGCTCACGTAGTAAATTGACAAAATTGTATAAAATCGTTGACAAATGTAAATTTGCTGACTATAATGAAATTGTAGTAAGAACAAAGGCGTTCCGAGTGAATTCGGAGCGCCTGTTTTTTTGCTTTATTTTATTGAAACAAATTCTTAAGAGAGGAGTATTTACTATGAGTAAGTACACAAAGGAAGAAATCCTTAAAAGCGCACAGGAAAACGGCGTAGAATTTATCAGACTTCAGTTTACAGACGTTTTCGGCATTATGAAAAACGTTGCTATCACAAGCTCACAGCTTGAAAAAGCACTTGATAATGAGTGTATGTTTGATGGCTCGTCAATTGACGGCTTCGTAAGAATCAACGAAAGTGATATGTATCTTCATCCTGATTATGATACATGGACAATTTTCCCTTGGAGAAAGCACCAGAACGCTCAGACAGCTCGTCTTATTTGCTCTGTTTATTGTGCAGATAATGAGACTCCGTTCCTTGGCGACCCAAGAAACGTTCTTCAGAAGGTTATGAATGAAGCTGCTGAAATGGGCTATAGCTTTAACGTAGGTCCTGAATGTGAGTTTTTCCTCTTTAAGCTTGATGAAGACGGTAATCCGACAACTACAACAGGTGATGAGGGTGGTTACTTCGACCTTAACCCAATCGACCATGGCGAAAACTGCCGTCGTGATATCTGCCTTGCTCTTGAGGAAATGGGATATACAATTGAAGCATCTCACCATGAGGTTGCTGAGGGACAGCACGAAATCGATTTCAAGTTTGATGAGGTTATGACAAGTGCTGACCGTGTAATGACATTTAAGCACGTTGTTAAAACTTATGCTACAAAGCATGGCCTTCACGCAACATTTATGCCAAAGCCGATTTACGGTATTAACGGTTCAGGTATGCATACTAATATGTCACTTATGACTAAAAATGCTGAGGGCAAAACAATTAATGCTTTCTATGATTCTGAGAGCGAAGACGGTCTCAGCGATGTTGCTCATTACTTTATCGGCGGACTTCTTAAGCACGTTAAAGGTATTGCCGCTTATTCAAACCCAACTGTAAATTCATATAAGAGACTTGTACCAGGCTATGAAGCTCCTACTTATATCGTTTGGTCAGCATCTAACCGTTCTTGTCTTGTTCGTATTCCTGCCGCAAGAGGTATGGGTACTCGTGTTGAACTTCGTTGTCCTGACCCAACCTGCAATCCTTATCTTGAAATGGCACTTTGCCTTGCAGCCGGTCTTGACGGAATTAAAAACAAAATTGTTCCTGCTCCGGCAGTAGATTATAATGTATTTGACCTTTCAAGTGAAGAACTTGAAGAAAAAGGTATTGATTGTCTTCCAGGCTCGCTTGAAGAGGCTGTTAAGGCTTCAGAGGCTGACCCATTTGTTAAGGAAACAGTAGGCGAACACGTATTCAATGCATACACAGAAGGCAAGAAGGCTGAATGGGACGAATACAGAACAAAGGTTTCACAGTGGGAAATCGACAGATATATGGTTAATTATTAATTTTTACTTAACCCTCTCTTATGGCATTTATGCCATTTAGCCAAGCCGATATCATTTCGGTGTCGGTTTGGCTTATTTTTTCAGCACAATGGGGTGCGACAATGCAATTGCATTTGCCGCACCCTGTTTTTTTATTTCTTTTTGTCATTACAAACTATATAATTTGAGGAGGAAGAATAAATGGATATAACATCTATTCTTGAAAAGGTCGACAGCGAAATGTTCGGCATCTGGTTTTTGATTGGTGCGGCTCTCGTTTTCTTTATGCAATGCGGTTTTGCTATGGTTGAAACGGGATTTACACGTGCAAAAAATGCGGGTAATATTATAATGAAAAATCTCATGGATTTTTGCATCGGTACTCCGATGTTTATATTGCTCGGTTTTGGTCTTATGATGGGTGAAGAGGTCTTAGGCGGCTTTTGCGGTATGCCAACCTTGGGCGTTTTCACAAATTATCAAAACTTTGATTGGTCAAACTTTGTGTTTAACCTTGTGTTCTGCGCTACAGCGGCAACTATTGTTTCCGGTTCAATGGCAGAGCGTACAAAGTTTTCAAGCTATTGTATTTATTCGGCAGTAATTTCTGCTGTTGTTTATCCAATCGAGGCAGGTTGGATTTGGAATCCAAACGGTTGGCTTGCTAATCTTGGCTTCCATGATTTCGCCGGCTCTTGCGCTATTCATACGGTTGGCGGTATAACTGCATTTATCGGCGCAATTATGGTCGGCCCTCGTATTGGTAAATATGTTGAGGATAAAAAAACAGGTAAAAAGGTAGCAAAGGCAATTCCGGGTCACTCACTTACTCTCGGCGCACTCGGTGTATTTATCCTTTGGTTTGGATGGTACGGTTTCAACGGTGCAGCAGCAAAGAGCGGACCTCAGCTTGCTTCTATCTTTTTAACAACAACATGTGCACCTGCTATTGCAACTTGTGTAACTATGATTTTCACTTGGATTAAAAACGGTAAGCCGGACGTTTCAATGTCACTTAATGCTTCACTTGCAGGTCTTGTTGCAGTAACAGCAGGTTGTGATGTTGTCGATGCTCTCGGTTCTTGCCTTATCGGCGCAGTTGCCGGTATCCTCGTAGTTGTTGCTGTTGAATTTATTGATATTAAGCTTAAGGTCGACGACCCTGTAGGTGCCGTAGCAGTTCACTGTGTAAACGGTATGTGGGGCACAATTGCAGTAGGTCTTTTCGCAACAACTTCTGTTCCGGGCAACGATTCGTTTAAAGGTCTTTTCTACGGCGGCGGTTTCTCACTTCTCGGCAAGCAACTTTTAGGTCTTGTTTGTGTTGCAGCTTGGACAATTGTTACAATGACAATCGTATTCCTTATTATTAAGAAAACTAACGGACTGCGTGTATCTGAGGATGAAGAAATCAAGGGTCTTGACGCTACAGAACATAATCTTCCGTCAGCTTATGCAGACTTTATGCCGGCTATGGCATTTGCTACATCGTCATCAATTAAAGCTTCTGCTCCTAAGGCAAGTGTTCCGGCTTCGCCTCTTGCGCCTGTTGAAAAGGCAGTTGAGGTTGAAACTTATACAACTAAAAAATCGCCTGAGCTTTCAAAGGTAGTTATGATATTTAATCCTGCCAAATTTGAAGATGTCAAAACTGCTATGAATTCGATAGGCGTCACCGGAATGACCGTAACAAATGTAATGGGTTGCGGTATTCAAAAGGGCCATATCAGAAAGTATCGTGGTATTGAAATTGAAGAAATGAATCTCAATCCAAAAATGAAGCTTGAAATGGTTGTTTCGGCAGTGCCTGTTGAAAAGGTTGTTGAAACTGCAAGAGACGTTCTTTATACAGGTAATATCGGTGACGGTAAAATCTTTATATATGATGTGGAGGATGCCGTAAAGGTTCGTACAGGCGAGCGTGGATATGACGCCTTGCAGGGCGAAGATGATGTTTAATACTTGTTTAATTTAATCTCTTACAAATATTTGTATTTGTTATTTTCTACCTAAGGAAAAGCAGGATTGCAATTGCAGTCCTGCTTTTTCTGTTGCATAAATATAATATTGTATTCATTAGAATACGCATAAGTATACAACAATGTTAACAAATACTGTGATATTATACATAAATAAAGCGAAAAATTGCTTTAATTTTGTAATTTGTATAATTGACTACAGTGCATTATTTATTGTAAAATTAATTTAACGGTGATATTTAATGAACATAATGTTCATAAATTTTATATTATCATTTCTATTTAACTTAAGGAGAGGATATTATGTTGAAAGAGGGAGAAATCAGGATTCCGTCAGGCTGTGCCATTGCTGCAATAATCGACAGAAAAGGCAATCGTATCAACGGTTCGGAAATTATTAAATCTATCGCTCTTATGCATGACAGGTCTAACGGCCTCGGCGGTGGCTTTGCGGCTTACGGCATTTACCCTGAACACAAAGACGAATACGCAATTCACGTTTTCTATGATTCTAACGAAGCAAAAAAACAATGTGAGGATTTTCTTTTTAGGCATTTCAATATTGATGTTGCTGAAAGAATACCTACCCGTCAGGTACCGAGTATTGAAAAAGGACCTGATATTTGGAGATATTTCGGCAAGGCTAACCGTGTTCGTATGAAGGATGCACGTCAGGATGAACTTGAATATGTTGCTCAGTGCGTAACCAAGGTTAACAACGCCATTGACGGCGCATATATTTTTTCAAGTGGTAAAAATATGGGCTGTTTTAAAGCGGTAGGATATCCTGAGGATGTCGGCGAGTTTTATATGCTTGACCAATATGAGGCGTATATTTGGACTGCTCACGGCAGATTTCCAACCAACACCCCCGGCTGGTGGGGTGGTGCTCATCCGTTTAATATTCTTGACTGGTCAATCGTTCATAACGGCGAAATTTCTTCTTATGACACTAACCGCAGATATATTGAGCAGTTTGGCTATATTTGCACAATGCAGACAGATACCGAAGTTATCACTTATCTTTTTGACCACCTTTTGCGCCACCATAATCTTCCTATCGAGGTTGCCGCTGATGTTCTTACAGCGCCTGAATGGGAGGAGATAGATAAAATGGACGATGACAGAAAGGAATATTTCACAAATCTTCGTTCAATTTATAACGGTGCTCTCGTAAACGGTCCTTTCTCCGTAATTCTCGGCTCTAATAAAGGGCTTCTTGCTATTAATGATAGGCTTAAGCTTCGTTCGCTTACTGCGGCAACTAAGGGCAATAGGGCATATTTTGCTTCTGAGGAATCGGCTATCAGAATTATTTGCCCTGACCCTGAAAAGGTATGGTCTGTTTCAGGCGCCGAGCCTGTATTTATTCCGCTCGAAATTGATGATGAGGAGGTTGAGGACTGATGATTAATTATATTCCACGTAAATTTACTGTCATTCGTGATAAAGAAATATGTATTAACTGCGGCTGTTGTGTTCGTCAGTGCTCAAACGAATGTCACTATTTTGATGAGGACGGCAAAACCGTATTGGTTAATTCAAAAAATTGCGTTGCGTGTCACAGGTGTGTTGACCTTTGTCCTACAGGTGCGCTTCGCATAGAAAAATATGTTTGCGATTATCGTGATAATGCAAACTGGACTCCTACTTATCAGCAAGAAATTTGCCGTCAGGCAGATACAGGCTCTGTTCTTCTTTCGGCAATGGGTAATCCTAAGCCTTATCCAATTTATTGGGATAAAATCTTGCTTAATGCATCACAAGTAACCAACCCGTCTATCGACCCGCTTCGTGAGCCTATGGAAATTCGTACTATTTTAGGCCGTAAGCCTAATAAGCTTGAGGTTGAAAGAAAGGGTAAATCAATTACTAAAATGCCGCCTCAGGTTATGCTTGAAACACCTATAATGTTTTCTGCTATGAGTTTTGGCTCAATCTCTCTTAATGCTCAAAAATCGCTTGCAATGGCGGCTGTTGAGCTTGGAACGCTTTTTAATACAGGTGAAGGCGGACTTCATCCTGATTTGCGCTCTTTTGGCGATTATGCAGTTGTTCAGGTCGCTTCCGGTCGTTTTGGCGTTCATAAGGATTATCTTAATAATTCTAAATTTATTGAAATCAAAATCGGTCAAGGTGCTAAGCCGGGTATCGGCGGTCACCTCCCCGGTGAAAAAGTTAATGTAGAGGTATCAAATGCACGTATGATTCCTGAGGGCTCGGACGCTATTTCTCCTGCTCCTCACCACGATATTTATTCTATTGAGGATTTGCGCCAGCTGATTTGGTCACTTAAGCAGGCAACTCATAATAAAAAGCCTGTTTCCGTTAAAATTGCCGCAGTACATAATGTTGCCGCAATTGCTTCCGGTGTTGCAAGAGCAGGTGCGGATATTGTTGTAATTGACGGTTTTAGAGGCGGTACGGGTGCCGCACCTACAAGAATAAGAGATAATGTAGGTATTCCTATTGAACTTGCACTTGCAGCAGCTGACCAAAGGCTTCGTGACGAGGGTATTCGTTCAACTGTTTCTCTTGTTGCCGCAGGTTCGTTCCGTTGTTCATCCGATATTGTTAAAGCAATTGCTCTCGGTGCAGATGCTTGCTATGTTGCTTCTGCTCCCCTTATTGCAATGGGCTGCCATATGTGCCAAACATGTAATACCGGTAAGTGTAATTGGGGTATTGCTACTCAGCGTCCTGACCTTACACGTCGTCTTAATCCTGAAATTGCACATAAAAGGGTAATCAATTTAATAAACGCTTGGAATCACGAAATTAAAGAAATTATGGGCGGTATGGGTATTAACTCTATTGACTCGCTTCGTGGTAACAGACTTATGCTTCGTGGTATCGGTCTTAGTGATAAAGAACTTGAAATACTCGGTATTAAGCATGCCGGCGAATAAGGAGGGCATAGATATGAAAAAAGTTTTCGCACGAGAAGAACTTTGCATAAACTGCCGCCTTTGCGAGGTTTATTGCAAAACAGCTCATTCAAAATCTAAAGACGTAGTTAAAGCATATAAATCGGAAAATCCTGAACCTGTAAGCAGAATTTCTGTTTTCGGTGATAAGGTCGCTTCCGTTGCAGTCAATTGCCGCCATTGCGATGACCCTGCATGTGTTAAGGCTTGCATTACAGGCGCAATGACTAAGGATAAAAAAACAGGCATTGTATCTGTTAACGAGGATAAGTGTATAGGCTGTATGACTTGCCTTGCAGTTTGCCCAATCGGTTGTATTAAGCAGGGCAATATTGCATATAAGTGTGACCTTTGTCAGGGCGAAGAACCGGCTTGTGTTAAAAATTGCCCTAATAATGCTTTGCTCTGGCTTGAGGTAGGAGGTGCTAAATAATGAATTATGTTATTGTAGGCGCTTGCGCCGCAGGTCTTGCTGCTGCTGAGGCTGTCAGAAAAGCCGATGCCAAGGGTAATATCACAATGCTTACAGAGGAGGCTTATTTCCCTTATTCACGCCCTTCTATCAGCTATTTTCTTAAGGGCAAGGTTAAGGAAAACGATATGGCTCTTCGTAAGCCGTCTTTTTATAAAACAAATAATATAAATGTTATTACAAACGCTAAGGTAACCTCTATTGACAGAAAAAATAAAACTGTTAAGGTCGGCAAAAAATCATATCCTTATGATAAGCTTTGCCTCGCAACAGGCTCAAAGCCGTTCGTGCCTCCTATGGAAAATGTTGAGGGCAAGGAAAATGCGGTTACATTTCTTGATTTAGCTTCTGCAAAGGAGCTTAAGTCTCTTGCAAATGAAAACACAAAAGCTGTTGTAATCGGTGCAGGTCTTATCGGTATGAAAGCTGCCGAGGGTCTTGTTAAAATATGCAAAAGCGTAGATGTTGTTGAACTTGCACCGAGAGTTTTACCGTCAATTCTTGATAAAACTTCTGCACGTCAAGTTAAAAAGCATTTGGAAAATAACGGCATTAAATTTCATTTGGAAAATACTGTTGTTAAGGCTCAATCAAAGGGTAAGCATATTATAGGTGTAACTCTTAAAGACGGCAAAACATTAAAATGTGATTTGCTTGTTCTTGCAGTCGGTGTAAGACCTCAGTGCGAACTTGCCGAAAGCGCAGGGCTTGAGGTGAACAGGGGTATTATTACCGATATTCACACTATGCAAACGAGCGATAAGGATATCTATGCGGCAGGTGACTGCACCGTATCTGTTGATATGCTTGACGGTTCAAAAAAAATTATTGCTCTTTGGCCTAATGCAGTGCAGCAGGGCAGAGTTGCCGGTTATCAAATGGCAAGTGAAAGCAATACGGTAGACGGTACTTATTCTGTAAACGCTATTGACTTTTTCGGCCTTCGTATTTGCACCTGCGGTCTTATCAATGCTCAAGGTGAGCAATATTTTGATAAAATTAAATCTGACGGCGATGTATATAAAAGGCTTGTATTTGAGGGTGCCAGGCTTGTAGGCTTTGTTCTTATCAATTCAAGCGAAAATGCAGGAATTTATACAAATCTTATTTCAAATAAGGTTGACCTTTCTACTCTTGAAGGCGATATTATGGAAACACCGTCAATATTTTTGTTTGATAAGGATACAAGAATTCAAAAGCTGAGAGGAGGCATTTTGTTATGATTATCGAAGCAGGACTTACTCGATACGAAGCAGTAAATAAGGAAATTGAAAAGCAACTCGAAAAGCAAAATAAGGTTACTGTTAAAGATGTCAACGGTCAGCGTTATATCGGTTGTGCTCTTGATGAGGGCAAAACAATTGAGGTTTACGGCACTCCGGGCAACGATATGGCTTGCTATTTAAACGGCGGCAGGGTTGTTGTTTTCGGAAATTGTCAGGACGCAGTCGGTAATACAATGGGCGGCGGCGAAATTGTTGTTCACGGTCACTCCGGTGACGCTATGGGTTACGGTATGCGTGACGGCCAAATTTATATTCGTGATAACGTTGCTTGCCGTGGCGGTATTCATATGAAAGAATTTAGGCAAATGCGCCCTGTTCTTGTTATCGGTAAGAATGCCGGCTCGTTTCTCGGCGAATATATGGCGGGTGGCACTATCGTATTGTTGGGCCTTGATATGAAAAGGGGCGAAAAGCTTTTCGGTACTCATTGTGCATCCGGTATGCACGGCGGCAAAATCTTTGTCCGTGGAACATTTCCTAAAGAAAATATTTCTCAGAATATTAAGGTTCAGGCTCTTGATGATGATGATAAAAAAGAACTTGACGAATATATTAAAAAATATTGCAAGTATTTTAATAAGGATTATAATGAAATTATGCAAAAGCCTTTTAAAAAGCTCGTTGCGGCAACATCACGTCCTTATGCAAATCTCTATACACCTAATTGATAAAAGCTACATTTTAAGGGATAGATTTCTTAAAGAAATCTATCCCTTAAAAAATTTAAACCATAAAGTTTGTTTTAAATTGTATTTTAATCATAAAACAAAATATTTCAATTGCCTTTCAAGTGTTATTGAAAAATAAAAATTTAAAAAGTGTTAGACAATCCGTTAGACAGTAGCAAAAAATAAGAACCAAATCAATTAAGATTTGGCTCTATATCAATGTCTTTGTACAATATATTTGATACAATGTGACCACAGAAATAAAACGATTTTTATGGATTGCAAACAGCACAAGGCTCCCAACCTTTTCGTTCAGCTTCAGCCACAGTCATTTTAGATCCGTTTGCGTATCTGCAACCTCCAAGATGATAATGGTTACCTGTTCTTGAACCGTAAACAATTTTTTGCGAACGAGATGTGGTAGATTCGGTAGTTTCCTTAGTAGTCTTTTCAGTAGTTTCTTTTGTTGCTTTTTCTGTCGTTTCAGTAATTTCTTTTGTGGCTATTTCAGTAGTTGTTTCTGTTGTACTTGTAGTTGGCATTTCGTTTGTTGGCTCGGTAGTTGATTTGGTAGTTTCGGTAATAATCGTTGTTTCAACAAATTCAGTTGTGGTTTGAGGTTGTGGATGTATTTTTTCATTTATTGAACCAACAGTTATAGCAATGACACATACTATAACAAATGCAACGATACCTACCAATAAAAATAATTTGTTTCTTTTATCGGTTTCGGCTTCTTTTTGCTTTTCTAAACCCTTTATTTCTTTTTCAAGTTTTGAGATTTTAGCTTTAAGCAATTTCTTTTCTGCTTTTATTTCATCATTAAAATTCGTTTTATTTTTAACATCATACCACTTGAAACTTGTACTGTCTTTTTCAAACTTGATTTCATCAAGCTGCTTTTTGCAAGTATCTATTTCTTGTTTTTTAGACAGTATTTCGTTTTTTATATTGTTAACACTTTTAAAAGAATCTTTAAAATAATCAATCGGATTTTTCATTATTTTACCTCATATAGTTGGTTTACATAATTTAATAATATCACATATATTTGTAATATTCAATAAAGAAAAATATCACAAATTGCCTTTCAAGTGTTATTGAAAAATAAAAATTTGAAAAGTGTTAGAAAAAGTGTTAGAAAACAGAAAAAAATAAGAGCCAAATCAATTAAGATTTGGCTCTATATCAATGGTTGCGGGAGTAAGACTGCGTCGTCACAAACTCCATATCGTTCAAAATAACTTTTTTATTATTTGAGTTAAAGTTATTTATCACTCATTGCGTTGTTCCTCCTTTTCCCAAAAAGCTTACGCTTTTCGGGAACCCTGAAAGTTCGAGTCTTAAAAATTCATAACGATAAAAAACAGACACCATAAATAGGTGTCTGTTTTTCTATGGTTGCGGGAGTAAGACTCGAACTTACGACCTTCGGGTTATGAGCCCGACGAGCTACCAACTGCTCCACCCCGCGATATTAAATTGCTTTGCCGAGATTTCCTCGGTGTGCTATATATTATAACAGATATTTCTGATATGTCAATACCTATTTTATATTATTCACATAAATTATGAAATGTTACTGATTTTACAGCACCGATTTAATTTCACCCAAGCTTTTTAATTTAGCAAAAAGAAGTTTGTCAATTTCCGTTTCACCTTGCCAAAGGTCGGGAATCATAATGACACTCATATTTGCATTGTGGGCTGACAGAATCCCGTTTTTCGAGTCCTCAACAGCAATGCAATTTTCAGGCACTTCGCCAAGCTTTTCGCATGCCTTTAAATAAATATCCGGTGCAGGCTTAGAATTTTTAATCATATCGCCGCAGATAACCTTGTCAAAATAATGGGTGATATTCTTTTCCTCTAAATGATGAAAAACGCTGTCACTGCTTGTTGAAGAAGCCACTGCAAGCTTATATCCTTTTTCTTTAAGATATTCAAGTGCTTCGTGAAGAAAAGGTTTTTCTGGTACGCCGAAATCATTGAAATATTTATATGAATATTCTCTGCCTTTTTGCTTAAAAAGCTTTGCGTCAAAGTCCTTTCCAAATTCGTTTTGCAAAATTTTAATAGCGGCTTGAGCAGTCATACCGAGTGTTTTATAGACCATATATCCTGCCTTGCCGATTCCCATTTCCTCGCCGACCGTATCCCAAGATTTCATACATACACTTTCGGTGTCAAACATAACACCGTCCATATCAAAAACTACTGCTTTAAACTTCATTATCTAAAACACCTTCTTAAAAAATCTGTTCTTCTGCCGATGCTTTCAATTACGATTTTGCTTTTGCTTACCTTTATGTATTTGTCACCGTGGTGCTCGTTTACAAGTATTTTGAGTATACCTCTTGCTATCGGTGCCGCTTGTGGAATAACAGGAAATGTAAGAAACTTTACTAAATCAAAATCTTTATTTATAGGATATTTCTTCATAATATTACCTTTTGTTGTTACAGTTTTTATTACAATTAGAGCAATTGCCTGAGCAGGCACTTTTATGCTTTGTCGAATATATTATAGCAGAAATAAGCAATATTACAATTAATATTAATAAAATTATACTTTGAATATTCATTATAAAAGTCCTATAAGTGCAAAAATTCCGTGAGTAATGAACGCCATAATCCACGCAATTACACATTGAAAAACAACTACAAAGCAAGCCCATTTTCTTCCGAGTTCTCTTTTAATCGAAGCAATTGCCGCAACACAGGGAGTGTATAACAGACAGAAAACGAGAAGTGAAGCAGCACCGAGTTGAGTGAGTAAGCTTGTTATTTTTACACCTGAGCCTAAGAGAACGGATAGCGTGGATACGACACTTTCCTTAGCCATAAAGCCGGTGATTAACGCAGTCGAAATTCTCCAATCGCCAAATCCAAGCGGCTTGAATATCGGTGCAATAAAGCCCGCAATTGTTGCAAGTATGCTGTCTTGTGAATTTTCAACAAGATTAAATTTAGTGTCGAAAGTTTGCAAAAACCAAATTACAATTGTTGCAACAAAAATCACAGTAAATGCTCTTTGAAGAAAATCCTTTGCTTTTTCCCAAAGAAGCTGGCAAACACTTTTAGCACTTGGCATTCTGTAGTTCGGAAGCTCCATTACAAAAGGCACAGGTTCGCCTTTGAAAATACTTAACTTCATTATCACAGCCATAAATACGGCAGTTGCAATTCCGAGTGCATATAGCAAAATCATAACTATTGCGCTGTTGTTAGGGAAAAATGCAGCGGCGAAAAAACCGTAAATAGGAAGCTTTGCCGAACAACTCATAAACGGAGTTAAAAGGATAGTCATTTTTCTGTCACGTTCACTTGATAATGTTCTGCTTGCCATAACTCCGGGTACGGTACATCCGAAACCTATAAGCATAGGCACAATGCTCCTGCCTGAAAGCCCTGCTTTTCTTAATAGCTTATCCATAACGAATGCAACCCTTGCCATATATCCGCTGTCCTCAAGCAGAGATAGGAAGAAAAAGAGCGTAACGATTATCGGCAGGAAATTTAACACACTTCCGACACCGTTGAATATTCCGTCAATTATAAGCGAATGTAGTACATCGTTTATATTTGCTTTTGTAAGTAAACCATCAACTAAGGTTGTAAGATGACTTATTCCTAAGTCGAGCAAATTTGAAAGTCCTTTGCCGATTACGCTGAATGTGAGCCAAAATACAAGACCCATTATTGCAATAAATGACGGAATAGCCGTGTATTTACCCGTAAGTATTTTATCAATTTTAATACTTCTTGCGTGCTCCTTGCTTTCGCTCGGCTTAATAACGGTTTGCTGACAAATGCTTTTAATAAAATGAAAGCGCATATCGGCAATTGCAGCGGCTCTGTCAAGTCCACGTTCTTGCTCCATTTGAACAATAATATGTTCAATCATTTCCTTTTCATTTTGGCTGAGTTTTAATTTATCCTCAACAAGGCTGTCACCCTCAATAAGCTTAGAAGCCGCAAATCTAATGGGAATTTCTGCCGCCTCGGCGTGGTCTTCGATAAGATGCATTATTGCGTGGATACATCTATGTACTGCTGTTTGCTCGCTCGTTCCGTGCGAAATGCAAAAATCCTGCCTGCCGGGGCATTCTCTGTATTTTGCAATATGCAATGCGTGGTCTGTCAGCTCTTCAATACCTTCGTTTTTAGCAGCTGAAATCGGAATGACCGGAACACCAAGCAGCTGTTCCATTTCGTTTACAAGCACGCTTCCGCCGTTTTTGCGGACCTCGTCCATCATATTAAGCGCCACAACCATAGGAATGTTAAGCTCCATTAACTGCATTGTCAAATATAGATTTCTTTCAATATTGGAAGCGTCAATAATATTGATAATTCCCTTTGGCTTTTCATCTAATAAAAATTTTCTTGTTACTATTTCCTCATTGCTGTAAGGAGACATAGAATAAATGCCCGGCAAGTCTGTAATAAGTGTATCTGCGTGATTTTTTATTTCTCCGTCTTTTCTGTCAACCGTTACACCGGGAAAATTGCCGACGTGCTGGTTAGAGCCTGTCAGCCTGTTAAATAAGGTCGTTTTGCCGCAGTTTTGGTTTCCGGCAAGCGCAAAGGTCAGTTTTGTGCCGTCGGGCAAAGGATTTTCGTCAGCTTTTGTGTGGAATTTGCCTCCTTCACCTAAGCCCGGATGGGAAATGTCCTTTTTTCTTGTATCAATATTATTGTCCGTTTTTATAGTATATGGCTTGTCAATTTCTATTTTCTCAGCATCGGCAAGCCTTAATGTTAATTCATAGCCGTGAATTTTAATTTCAACAGGGTCACCCATAGGTGCAAATTTTATCATTGTGATTTGAGCACCGGGAATAAGACCCATATCAAGAAAATGTTGCCTTAAGGCGCCTTCGCCGCCTACTTTTGTTATTTTTGCACTTTTTCCTATTTCTAAATCTTTAATGTTCATTTTAACTCCATTTTTTTAAAAGCTTATTTATAAATTATATAGAAAACATATTTTAAATATAACCCCTTAACAGTTAGTTTAACAAACTAACTTGATTTGTCAATAGAGAAGTACAATAAAATTTAAAGTTTTGAGTAAAACAAAAAAATTTAATCGCTTTTTGCACTGCTTTTTTGTTTATAACAAAAAAGGTGCCGAAGCTTTCGCTTCGACACCTCAGACTGTCGATAAAGTGGCTAAACCGTGCCGTGCTCAAATTATTATAAAGTATGACGTAGGGCAAGGGCTTGCTCTTGCCGAAATAAAATCAAAAATACATTTATA